>ENA-OQJJ01000002-OQJJ01000002.1-human-gut-metagenome-genome-assembly--contig:-NODE-2-length-49011-cov-2.602078_pt1 | contig 49011 bp, 61 predicted proteins | sample MGYA00242606_ERZ504772 | MGnify/ENA primary metagenome ERZ504772 (study PRJEB26092, sample SAMD00036363) | human gut metagenome | host: Homo sapiens | study: EMG produced TPA metagenomics assembly of the...
CTGTCAGAAGAAAGATAACTTACCATTTTATATGAAGAGTAAACCTTTACTGTGCGGGAGTAAATTACCACCACCAAATGTGGTGGTGGAATTTAAAATTTCATTTTTGGGTCTTTCGTGTACATTTATGAATTATATTGTCAAGTGACATATTACTGTGTTAGAATTATAGATATAAAACTTCTACAAACCATTTTTTAAGCTAAAGGAGGATATTTATGAACTACAATATTGAGGGAGAGCCATTACCGGTTGTGATCTGCAACCTTGAGGCAAACGAGACTATGATTACCGAAAAAGGTGCCATGTCATGGATGACTCCAAACATGAAGATGGAAACTACATCAAATGGAGGCATCGGCAAAATGTTTGGCCGTGCATTTTCAGGTGAGAGTATGTTCCAAAATCGCTACACATCTATGGGTGGTCCGGGAATGATAGCATTTGCATCATGCTTTCCAGGATGCATCAGACCCTTCCAGATTGCACCGGGACAGGAGATAATTGCTCAGAAATCAGCATTTCTTGCTTCAACCTCCGGAGTTGAGCTGTCCGTATTTTTACCAAAAAAGATAGGAGCAGGTTTCTTCGGCGGTGAGGGCTTTATCATGCAGCGTCTGTCAGGAAACGGATTGGTATTTTTGGAATTTGACGGCCACATAAAGGAATACGAGCTTGCACCCGGTCAGCAGCTGGTGATTGATACCGGATACTTAGCCGCTATGACAGGAAGCTGCCAGCTCGAAATTCAGACTGTTCCGGGTATCAAAAATGTGGTATTCGGCGGTGAAGGATTATTCAACACCGTTGTCACCGGACCTGGCCGTGTATGGCTCCAGAGTATGCCGGTTTCTCAGCTTGCAGGTGCAATCAGACCTTTTATTCCAACAGGCAACTAAACCTATAAAACAGGACTGTCGATATTCAGGCAGTCCTGTTTTACACTTTGTACTAAATTCTATGGTTTTATATTTTATCTATGCCATACCATTTGCAGTTTTGTACTTCCATAGCATCTCAGCATGATTCTGCTCTTCTATCTGTATATCTGCCAATAACTTTCTGATATCCGAATTTCCAAATACAAATACATCGGAATTGTACTCGCCGGATACTAGCTTTTCTGTTCCTATACAGTCTGTAGCCAGATAACAGTCAGCTTTCTTGTCCTCAGAATTGCCAAGCGAATCGTATGTTGCAGCAGGGTTATAATTCTTCCCCTTAGAATCATTGCAGTCAACTGACGGAACCTTTCCCTTAATCACCTGATCCAAAGAGTCAAAATGCTTTTGCTCATCCCTTGCTATTTCTTCAAAAAGCTCCTTAAGCACCGGATCCTTTGCCTGATTGCTGTATTTGGTATACTTCTCTATGCATGCCTGTTCCTGTGTTTTTAAATCTTCAATAGCGTTTGTTCTTTTTTCTGTTAGAATCATTTAATAGACACCTCCTGTCAGCATTATTATGTACAAAGGTGTAAATTATATTTATGATTGCTACAATTTTAATTAAAAAAGCATCTAAACGAAATCGCAATTAAAAATAAGATACATAAAATAATTACTCACAGCACATGCTAAACTCATACTCAGGATGAAAAATAACAGTAACTATTCAGCATATTCAGGATAGCTGCAAATAAAAATCAAATTAAAACAATCAAATAAACAAAACACAAATAAACAAGCATCAATCAGGAGGACTATTCATGAATAATACAGGGATATATAATGCCAATACACATAATACCGACCAGAATATCTACAGCCGGCAAAACTTTAAACAGTATAATACCAATAAATCCAACATCTACGGCATATCAGATGATAAAACTGACTGCAGCCGCCAAAGTGCCTTCTGCGATAGCACAAACTATGCGGATTTACCACTCGGATGCGTATGCGAAGGAACTGAAGTTAGAAACAGTGCTGACGAAAATGTCAAAATTTACAATATAAAGCACTCTCATCAGACTATTTAGCAAGCTCCCAAAATGCCACTGCACTGGCAGCAGCCACATTTAATGAATCCACGCCATGTGACATTGGTATCTTTACAGTGTAGTCACAGGAGTCTATAGTCTGCTCATGAAGACCATCTCCCTCAGTACCAAGCACTATTGCAAGTCTTTCCTCTGAGTGAAGCACAGGGTCATCTATACTCACGGAATCATCAGTCAACGCCATAGCACAGGTCTTAAATCCAAGCTTATGAAGCACATCAATATTGTATTTATAAACACTGCTATTTCGGTCGCTGCAATTTTGGTCACGGCTATCACACTTATCATGCAATGAAGCATCTGAAAAAGTGTTGTCACTGCCGACATTGTACTTGGGAAAATATGCCCATGGCACCTGAAACACAGTTCCCATACTAACCCTGATTGCACGCCTGTACAAAGGATTGCTGCAGGCAGGAGTGAGCAGCACCGCATCTATATGCAGTGCTGCAGCTGACCTGAATATAGCTCCGACATTGGTTGGATTTACCACATCCTCAAGCACCGCAACTCTTCTTGCGTCCCTGCACACCTCTTCGACGGACCTTGGCTTCGGCCTGTACATAGCACAGAGTGTGCCTCTGGTCAAAGCAAAGCCAGTCAGCTTTGTGAGCAAATCAAATGACGCAGTATATACAGGTATATTCTGACATCTTTCGATAATGCCTCTTGCCTCGCCATTTACATGCTTTGTCTCCATCAGAAGAGAAACCGGTTCACATCCCACATCAAGTGCCCTCTCTATTACCTTTGGACTTTCAGCTATAAACATCCCCTCTTTTGGATTAGCTCTGTTTAAAAGCTGATTCTCCGTCAATCTGGCATACACATCCAGATTGGGGTCCATAAAATCTGTAATTGTGATTATATTATCAGACATATAATCAATCCTCCCTCAGATGTACTACCCTGGCTGCCGCACGACGCCTGCTGTCCTCCTGGGCTGCATAATGCTTACGTGTGGTATTTACATCCTTGTGCCCTAGAACATCCGCCACAAGATAGATATCACCTGTTTCCTGATAAAGTGTGGTGCCATATGTACTACGAAGCTTATGAGGAGTAATATTCTTAACGGTTGTTACGAGTCTCGAATACTTTTTTACCAGATTCTCAACAGAGCGTACAGATATGCGCTTCCTCTGTAAAGAGAGAAAAAGCGCATTAGCATGCCCCTCGGCAGGTGTAATTATGCTTCTCTCCTCCCAGTACGAAAGAAGTGCATCACGTACCTCATCACCAAAATAAACAATCACGTCAGCACCACCCTTTCGGTGCACCTTGATTCCGTTGTTTTTGAAATCTACATCATCCATATCCAGCCCCACGCACTCAGATACACGGATACCTGTTCCAAGAAGCAGTGTCATAAGTGCAAGGTCACGAACCTTTGTTTTCTCATGGAAACGCTGCTGGTTCTTGGACAGACTGTCTCCTGACTCAACCTCATCGAGAAGCTGTGCGACCTCATCAGTATCAAGACGAATGATATTCTTCTCATGTATTTTGGGAAGGGTTACCTTGCTCGCAGGATTGGTATCTATAAACTCTTTCCTGAAATAAAAATTATAAAAAGTGCGCAGTGATGCAAGCTTTCGCTTAATGCCTCTCTCGTCATTGGTGTGTACGACGCCATCCTTCTCATAATACTTTAGATAAAACAGATATTCCTCAATATCTGAAGGACTGATCTGATCTAACAGAGATATAGGGTAATCCCTTATATCATATTTCTTAAGCGATGGATTGGCACTCTTCATGTACTCGAAAAATGTCTGTAGATCATATGCATACGCTATCTTGGTTCTTGAGGACTTATCCGCATCTATTCCGATAAAAAAAATCCATACAAAACTTCGGAAGCTTCTGTATCATATCTCTGAGCTTTAATTCATTTTTTATATTTACGTCTTCGTAATAAGCTTTGTCTTTCATAATAATACTATATAATAATCAAAGTTGACTCTAACCAAGTATTTCTTTGATTTTCTCCTCTATACGCTCCTTGACCAGTGCAGCTATATCCCTCGTCTTCATGTCCTTGTACTCATCATACTCAATAGGCTTTAAATAGTGAACCTGAGTTGTAACAGGTACCAAAAATGAAAACTGTTGAATACCTTATATGAATCTATGAGAGCTATTGGAATAATAGGTACATGAGATTTCAATGCAATCTTAAAGCTCCCTGCTTTAAAATCCTGCACTTTATTCTTATTATTGAACTTATAGCCACCCTCCGGAAACAGAACATATCTCTTGCCGTTTTTCACATCCTTAGCTACCTCATTGATTATAGTAAGCCCCTGCCTTGGATTGTCTTTCTCTAAACGCTTTGCCTGAACCAGATCCACAAATTCCCTGACAAGCATTGTATGAGACTTCTGCTTATCCATTACAAACGAAAGTACTCTGTCATGTGTAGTAATAATTCCAAGCAAATCATACTTCCCCTGATGGTTGGGATACATGATATAGCCACCTGTTTCAGAAAGATTCTCAAGACCATATGCCTCTGTTGTAATCTTTCCTGATTTGTTCATCAAATCAATGCAGTGCCGCATCATATCATATCTCTCGGCTTCTGAATATTTCTGCGGATGATCAGCCATGTATCTCATTTTAGGAACAATATACGGCGCTCTGTGAAAATTTGCAAATATAACAAAAAATAGCTTTAACATAAATATCTAATCTCCTGTTCAACGAAAGCGAATACAATAATGATATAGTCTGATTCGCTGCATCTGACCTATATTATATAAGAAACAGGAAATTTTAGCAAGATTGCATCACTTTATGTCCTGAGAATAATATGCAACAACTATATAATCACCACTACGCACATTGCCATCGGTAAGGCTATTGAGCCTGCAGACCTCATCTACATAATCCCTTTTACTTACCTGGCTGTCGGTAATATATCTGTCAGCAATGCTCCATACAGTGTCACCGTCCTCAACCCTGACGCTGGTATAATACTTGTTATATGGCCTGCTGTCAGTAGAACTGGCAAAAATATGAATAGTGCCACACAATATAATGACAGCTGCTATAAATGCAACAGCAGTCCATCCAAACATTTTTCTTCTACCTGATAAAGTATTTTCTCTCATAAAACCACCTCTTGTATTTTCGAACATGTGTTTGTTGTTATTGTGATTACATAATACATCCCGAACAATCGTTTGTCAACAGAAAAACGAACAAAATTTCGGAATATATGTTTGCGTTTATTTTAGTTTTATGATATAATTTTTTAAAATACAATTTTTTTATTATAATTATGAACGAAGAGGCAAAATACCTTTTGACCCTCATATCATTATATTATTTAAATATTCAGACGGAGGATTTAACTATGGCATTAGAAAAGATTTCAGACAAGCAGAAAGAGATACTGGAGTTTATCAAGAGTGAGATTTTAAACAGAGGCTATCCGCCATCAGTGCGCGATATCTGCGAGGGTGTACATTTAAAGTCCACATCAAGCGTCCATGCTCATCTCGAGACACTGGAGCGAAAAGGCTACATAAGAAGGGATCCTGCCAAAAAACAGGGCTATAGAGATTATAGATGACAGCTTTGGTTTACAACGCCGCGAGATGGTTAACGTACCACTGGTTGGCCGTGTAGCAGCAGGCGAGCCGATACTCGCAGTGGAAAATATCGAAACTTACTTTCCTGTACCTGCAGAGTATATGCCAAATAAGCAGTCCTTCATGCTGAAGGTCAAGGGTGAGAGCATGATCAATGCCGGTATCTTCGATGGTGATAATATCCTCGTTGAGCAGCAAAGCAATGCTTCAAACGGAGACATGGTCGTAGCACTTATAGATGATTCCGCTACCGTAAAGACCTTCTATAAAGAGGACGGTCACATACGCCTCCAGCCTGAGAACGACACAATGGATCCAATCATAGTTCCCGACTGCGAAATACTCGGCAAGGTGTTTGGAGTATTCCGTTTCTTCTAAATATCAAAAAAAATATCGCACCCATATGCTGTACTTTTTAGCTAAGCATATGGGTGCGATATTTTAAATAGATACTACAGTGAATGTACATCCACCACTTTTCCATCTCTCCATATTCTGTCGAGATCATAGAACTGTCTGTCTTCTTTAGAGAACAGATGCACGATAATATCCTGATAGTCCATGAGAATCCATGTAGAGTTGCCTGTTCCCTCCACCTGCTTCTGATGCACTCCGTTTGTATACATAGCCTCATCCACAGCATCCTCCATAGCTGTGAGCTGATTTGCATTGTTTCCGTTTGCAATGATAAAGTAATCTGCTATAGAAGAAACCTCTCCTATGTCGAGAACTGTGATATCCTCTGCCTTTTTGTCTTCAAGTGCTTCCACTATCTTTTTAACTAAATCGATTGTCTGCATAGCAGTTATTCCTCCCTGTTGTCTCTGTATTTAGCATAATAATTGTAAGTAATCTGGGTAGTCGGATCTATTGCCCCACTCTTTGTGTTAAGGAAATTGATTGTATCATACAATATCTCTGCAACAGTCCTATTAAGGTCTGAAAAAGCAAGCTTTCTTATCTCTTCAAGCCTCGGTGCTTCACATCTGTTTGGCTCAATATAATCTGCCACAAAGAGTATTTTGTCAAGAAGCCCCATATCTGCTTCTCCTGTAGTATGCACTCTTATGGCATGCAGTATCTGCGTATCCTTAATACCATACTCTTCCTCAGCCAGCACCATGCCTGCCTTAGCATGTAACAGCCCCGGGTTTGATATCTCTACCTCTGTTATGTCTATATTTTTCTTTACACAGAGTCCTATTTTCTTTTCAGTTCGAAAGACACTTGGCACAGTCATGAAGCAGGCCTGCAAGCATTGCCTTTTCTATCGGATAGCCGTTTGCCATGGCAAGACAGCCGGCAGTATACATCACTCCGAGTGTATGCTGATACCTTTGTTTATCAAGGCTCTTCTTTAGCTTTTTCTTTATTTCTTTTACTTCCATACTCTATCACCTGTATAAATTATTAGCCTGTATATATGACATAACTGCAGCATCCAGAAACATTTCCGCTCCTTTAGGACTCATATCCCCGTCTGCCTGCGACTTTGCACGTAGCAGTTTTCTGACCTGGGTAGACGACACATCCATCCTGTCACACTTTAAAAGTCTTATATCTGCAGGAAACAGATTTTTGATATGAGCAATCTTTTCCTCCATCTGCAGCTTTTGAAAATTTTTCCTCACCATAACAAGGATTATTGCTGTTTGGGCTATTATCTCAGGCTTCATCCATGACTCAAAATAGTCCAGAGAATCTCCACCCATGATGAAATACAGTTCATCCTCCGGATAAAGCGCCTTTAGCTTTTGGAGTGTCACATACGTATAGCTGGTGGACTCATCCTTTATCTCAATATCAGACACCTCAATACCGGGCACTGCTTCTGATGCCAGCTTACACATATTGTACCGGTGGCTAAATGCTGTCATTGCATTCTCAGTCTTGTTCGGCGAGTGACCTGACGGAACAAGCAGAATCCTGTCAAGAGAATACTCTTCCATCGCCTTTTGTGCCATGTATATATGACCTTTGTGTATCGGGTCAAATGCCCCACCAAAAATCCCTGTTTTCATGGCTTATTCCGGAAGCTTAATCTTTGGATTTTTCTTCGCAGGACGGTAAAAAATCATTTTTTTGCCTATTACCTTAACCACTGCAGAGTGTGTTCTCTCACCGATTACACTTGCAATCTCTCTTGGATCATCGATGCAGTTTTTAAGAACTGCAACCTTGATCAGCTCCCTCTTTTCAAGTGCTGCATCAAGAGCCTCGATGATTTCCGGAGTAAGCGATGCCTTTCCAATATTGAAAATAGGATTAATTGTGCTTGCAAGGCTGCTTAAATATGCACGCTGTTTACTTGATAAATTCATATATACTCTTCTCCTTACTTGTAATAATCAAACTCGAAATCATACATGCGGACAGTATCTCCATCCTCGATGCCCATATTTTCAAGCTCCTTGATGATACCCTGCTCACGCAAGAATCTCTGGAAGAAGGCAAAGCCCTTCTCCGAGTCCATATTTGTATATCCGAGCATTTTCTCAATCTTTGGACCTGATATCTCATATGCACCATCGGCTGCCACCTCAACCGCGTACGGCTCATCCTTAAAGAATGAAAGTGCAGGATCAATCTCCGGCTCATATACAGTAACCTCTTTAGGACAATTTGCAAGCAGGTTCTTCACCTCGTACAAAAGCTCCTTAAGGCCCTTACCGCTTACTGCGGATATCGGAAATACCTTTATGCCCTGTGGCTCGAATTCAGCTCTTAAGGCCGAAATTACCTCATTTTCGTCTCCCGCTATGGCATCTATTTTGTTGGCTGCAATGACCTGTGGCTTTTTGAGAAGCTGTGGATTGTATGCTTCAAGCTCCTTGTTTATCGCCTTGATGTCAGCAACCGGATCACGGCCTTCAGTACCGGCAGCATCAACCATGTGTATCATCACCTTAGTACGCTCTATATGACGCAAAAACTCATGACCGAGTCCGATGCCCTCTGATGCTCCCTCGATAAGCCCCGGGATATCAGCGATTACGAAGCCAAAGCCCTCATCCATATCAACCACACCAAGATTTGGCTGTAATGTGGTGAAATGATAGTTGGCAATCTTTGGCTGTGCATTGGTAACTCGTGACAGAAGTGTTGATTTTTCCTACGTTTGGAAAGCCTACAAGCCCTACATCCGCTATCACCTTTAGCTCAAGCTGTACCTCGATTTCTATTGCATCCTGTCCCGGCTGAGCATATTTAGGCGCCTGCATGGTGGATGTGGCATAGTGCTGGTTGCCCTGACCGCCTTTTCCTCCGCGCAGGATCACCTGCCTTGTATTGTCACCGGACATATCTGCTATGACTTTTCCGCTTGCTGCATCCTTTATGAGTGTACCCTCCGGCACCTTAAGTATAAGATCCTCACCATTCTTTCCGTGGCAGTTCTTTTTGCCGCCCTCCTGTCCGGGCTCTGCTGCAAACTTTCTTCTGTGACGATAATCTGTCAGGGTGTTGATTCCCTTATCCACGAGAAATATAACGTCTCCGCCCTTTCCACCGTCACCGCCGTCCGGACCACCGTTCGGCACGTATTTTTCACGGCGGAACGATACATGGCCATCTCCGCCTTTTCCTGATTTTATGATAATTTTTGCACGATCTGCAAACATAATTTTCCACCTCATGCTGAATGTCTGCATAAAACACTCAGTATACTTTATAACAAATCATTACTATGCTATATCTGTTATACTATATCTATATAAGACACAGTAATAACAAAATGATATAAGGGTCAAAAGGTATTTTGCCCCTCATTTATGATTAATCAGATTACTACATACTGCTAATTTACAACATAAAAACCCCGGCTAATAAAAGTCGGGGTTTAAATCTTATTCGTTCACTACTGGATATACGGAAGCCTGTTTCTTATCTCTTCCAACTCTCTCAAATCTTAATACGCCATCAACCTTAGCATATAATGTATCATCTCCACCGATACCAACGTTTGTACCAGGGTGAATCTTTGTACCACGCTGTCTGTAAAGAATATTACCAGCTTTTACGAATTGTCCGTCTGCTCTCTTAGCGCCTAATCTCTTAGACTCAGAGTCACGTCCGTTCTTTGTAGAACCAACTCCCTTTTTATGAGCAAAAAACTGAAGGTTCATATTCAACATGTCTTACACCTCCTTGAAGTCTAGAATGATGTACTCATTCCCATAGTCTCTTTGTATTCCTTTTAGTCCCAGAATCATGGAATCCATAAGCAGTGCAACATCACCTGTCGCCGGCTTGTCAAGTCTGTAGTCAATCATACCTGTCTCTTCGTCTGTATCAAGGCTGTACTTAGCATGACACAGCTCTTCAGCGGAATTGATGAAGTTGATCACCAGCGCTGAAACCCCGGCACAGATTATATCATAACCGGAATCTGCAAAACCTGCATGTCCCTTTGACTTAAAGCCCATCTTATGTCCTTTTGAATTCTGATAAACGGTTATAGCTATCATTATCCGTTAATCTTTTCAATCTTAACCTGTGTGAAAGCCTGTCTGTGTCCGTTCTTTTTGTGATATCCGGTTTTTCTCTTGTACTTGTAAACGATAACCTTTTTAGCTCTGCCTTCTTTAACTACAGAAGCCTCAACTGTTGCACCTGCAACTGTTGGATCTCCAACCTTGAGATCATCTCCGCCTACAACTAAAACCTGATCAAAAGTAACCTTCTCACCAGCTTCAACGCCAAGCTTTTCAATGGTAATGATATCGCCTTCAGATACTTTGTACTGCTTACCACCTGTTGCTATAATTGCGTACATATGGCACCTCCTATTTATCATTACTCGCCAGTTACGGTGTTGCGAAAGTCGCAAACTTATACCTCACTGTGCGGCATACTCCAGTATATTAGCATAGAGCCATCTATTCGTCAAGTGTTTTTTCTAAAATTTGTTTAAGAGATTTGTGGACCTTTTTTCTGGTCAGCTCCACCAGTCCAAGCTTCGTGATATCCACAAAGGTACAGACTGTATTATCGTCCTTTATATACCGTTTGAGTGCTTCAATAAGCGTATCCTTTGATGCCTCAGACTTCATATTGATGAAATCAATTATTATCATGCCGGAAATATTTCTGAGCCTAAGCTGCCTGGCTATCTCCTTTGCGGCCTCCATATTGGTCTTTAATATGCTATTGCTCCCCGACGATATATTCTTTGCACTGTTTACATCTATAAAGGTAAGTGTCTCAAGCTGTTCTATTATGATGTTACCACCACAGTCCAGCCATACCCTGCGCGAGGTCAGATTATCAATCAGCCCTCTTATGCCATAGAGTGTTGACAGGCTGATAGCTGAATCGTCATATCTCATTATCTTTTCAGGAGCATGGTCATATATGCCGTACTCTGTAAGAAGACTGTCATATATGTCATCGCAGTCAGTCTTTATCCACTCCACCGTGGCAAAATCAATTGTCTTCATTAAAAGCAGATAATCGCTCATCCCATGATATACGCATGAATAGAGCGCCTGATGCGAAGCCTTTTTTATTATCTGATTATATTTCTGTGCTACAGAATACGCATCTTGCGAAACAGCTTTATCCTCCACATTTTTGGCATTAGTTCTGACTATGATGCCATAGCCATCTTTTTCGTGGTCTGCACAACTTAAAAGCACAGCCTTACGTAAAAGAGCCGCCCTTTCCTTATCCAGCTTCGATGAAACACCTATCTGTGTATCAAAATTGGTGAGAATCACATTGCTTCCGAATATAGAAAGCTTTGTTGTGACCACAGGATCCTTTGTCTTTAGCGCATCCTTTATGACCTGCACAAGTATCTCATCGCCCTCACACAATCCTTCTTTTTTTGATTTTTTGTTTGTGTATACAGGATTTTTTGCATCATTTAGCGAAAGATAACAGCTTTTATTCTGCGCAATAGTCACAAATGCCGCATTTATGCCCGGCAGTATCTTATTTACCCTTGCCGCGTATATATTGTTTATTATCGTATCCTTCTCGGGAAGTAGCTGGAAATCCTTATAATTTCCATTTTCATCCATCAGTGCATACACTGTGTATGTATTATTATTTTTTACTGTTTTAGTCAGAATAATTCTGTTCATTATGAGATTTCTTCTCCCATGTCAAGCAGACAAATGAGTGTTCCATCGTCTTTTCTTGCATACACTTCCTGCCTGTGGATTTGTATGGCAAGCGGATCATAAGCAAGGCCGCACTTTTTCGTATATGGCTTGAAGCACAAACTCAGGCTTTATATTGTCAATGCTTCCTGTTGATACCTGCATGAAAAACTCAGGCTTTTTGTTATTTTCCATGACTGTAAGCTTGTATACAAGAGGCTTTATATCTACCTCTCTCTCACTCTTTTTAGTCTTTTTCATCACAACAAAGGATGGCTCGTCAAAAAAGTGCTTATCTATCGCTTCCTTCCACTCCTCTATGGTGTATGGGCTCTCATAGCCATCCTTGAAGCTAAGCACATAGTCTGCAGCCGCAACAAGCGACATAGCCTTCTTTGCATCATCAGGCAGAAGCACATAGCCTGTCACCTCGACTCCGTCCACCATCTGGGCATTTAAAGCCGCTATGCTTTTTTCTGTAGATTCTGTTGTATTTACATCTATGTCAAAGTACTCACCATCACTTGTGATGCCCACTCCAAGCGGAGCCGCAAACGACATAATCTGGTGAGCAGAATACCCCTCTGAATAGCGGATATCAATATCTGCCCTTCTGACCGCCTTCTGGAAGTATCTCATCATATCGAGATGTCCTATAAACTTCATGCAGCGCCATTTTTTAAACTTCACTCTAATTTTCATAGCAGACACCTCCTCCATAGCTCTTTGCACCGCAGGCAGAGCACCTCATGCGGCAGTTAGGAGTGACTGTCTCCTTATGGGCTGTCTCCCACTCTCTTATCATAAACTGCTTTGTCACACCTATATCGATAAAATCCCATGGGAATACTTCATCTAAAGGCCTTTCTCTCATCGTGTAGAAATCCGGATCCAGTCCGCATTCCTTTATCGAATCAATCCATCTGTCATAGTCAAAATACTCTGTCCAGGCATCATAATATCCGCCCTTTTCGTATACCTTTACTATCGCATCGCAAAGCCTTCTGTCGCCTCTTGCAAGTATGCCCTCTATCACAGTGACATATGCCTCGTGCCAGTTGTATCTGATGCTCTTTCTGTTGAGCTGCTCCTTGACATGATCATTTACTATTTTGGCTCTGCCCAGGTACTCAGAAGGCTCATACATTCTCGCCCACTGGAATGGTGTAAAAGGCTTTGGCACGAAAAATGATGTACTTATCGTAATCTGGCATTTTCCGGCTCTCTTTTCCTTTGGAACGGTATCATAATATAATGCAGCCACATCGTTTGCAAGCTCAGGAATCCCTCTCATATCTTCCTCTGTCTCAGTAGGCAGACCGAGCATGAAATAAAACTTCACCTTGTTCCAGCCGCCCTCAAATGCCTGTTTTGAGCCGTTCATTATATCATCCACGGTAAGGCCCTTATTAATGACATTTCTAAGGCGCTGTGTACCGGCCTCAGGCGCAAAGGTCAGACTGCTTTTTTTCACATCCTGCACCTTCTGCATGATATCGAGCGAAAACGCATCAATTCTGAGTGAAGGCAGGGAGATATTTATCTTCTTTTCCTTGCAGATATCAAGCAAAAATGTGATGAGCTCGTCAAGCTCCTTGTAGTCGGATGAGCTTAAGGAGCTTAAAGAAATCTCCTCGTGTCCTGTATTTTTGATAAGAGCCGCTGCAACGTCCTTTAGGTGGTCAACCTTTTTCTCACGGTTTGGACGGTAAATCATACCGGCCTGACAGAAACGGCAGCCTCTTATACAGCCACGCTGTATTTCAAGCACCATTCTATCCTGCGTAGCCTTGATAAAAGGCACAACCGGTGCCTCCGGGTAAGTTGAGTTCGTCAAATCTACCTGCACCTGTTTTTTTATCTTTACAGGAATATCATCATACTTAGGCTTCATACAGCAAATTGTTCCATCCTCATTGTACTCCACCTCATACAAAGCAGGTACATAAAGGCCCTCAATCTTTGCAGCCTCATGTAAAAACTCTTCCCTTGAAAGACCATCAGCCTTTGCCTTCTTATAAAGCTCAAAGAGATTGCCATACTGTGTCTCTCCCTCTCCGATATAAAATATATCAAAGAAGTCTGCAATCGGCTCCGGATTGTAGGTACATGGACCACCTGCAATCACAATAGGACAGCCTTCCGCTCTATCCCTTGAACGAAGCGGTATCTGTGCGAGGTCAAGTATCTGCAAAATATTTGTGTAGCACATCTCATACTGCAGCGTCATGGCTACAAAGTCAAAGTCTTTTATAGGCTCCTGCGACTCAAGTCCGAAAAAGCGGTATATTCTCCTGCTTCATGATTTCATGCAGATCAGGCCACGGAGAATAAACTCTCTCGCACCACACGTCATCCATGCGGTTGAACATATCATATAATATCTGGATTCCCAGATGTGACATACCAATCTCATAAACATCAGGAAAACACATCGCAAAACGTATATTTACCTGCGATGTGTCTTTCATTACTGAGTTGAACTCATTCCCGATATATCTAGCCGGTTTGTCTACCTTCATAAGTATCTCATCACTTAAAGCTAGTTTTCTCATATAATTTCCTCTAAATAATTATTGTGTTTTAAGGCTATCGCTGTGCCAGCTCCCCTGCGATTTCTGCCCATGTGATATTTTTCTGAGCCATAAGAATCATGCAGTGGTACATAAAGTCCGATATCTCAAACTTCAAATCATCACTGTCCGGATTTTTGGCTGCAAGAATAATCTCAGTGCACTCATGTCCGAGCTTTTTTAATATCTCATCTATGCCCTTTTCCATGACAGCATTGGTGTACGAGTCCTCCTTTGGATTCTTCATACGGTCAACTATCACCGCATAGACTGATTCAAGCACTGTAAGTGGATTCTTCTCCACATACTCCTTTTTCACGATATTATTGAAAAAGCAGGTCCTGTTACCAGTGTGGCATGCAGCTCCCACCTGCGAAACCTTCGCAAGGATAGTATCATAATCACAGTCCGCTGTCAAAGACTTTACGTACTGTAAATGTCCTGATGTAAGTCCCTTGGTCCAAAGCTCATTGCGGCTTCTGCTCCAGTAGGTCATGCGGCCGCTGTTTATCGTGACATTGAAGGCCTCCTCATTCATATAGGCAAGCATAAGCACCTGCTCATTGCGGTAATCCTGCACTATGACAGGCACCATGCCGTCAGAATTAAGCTTTAAATCAGACCATTTTAAGTCGGGAGTAAAATTGTCAACAAGTATTCCTCCGTCAGAAAGCTTTGTCTTTAACGCCATGATATCATTTTCAGGATCATTTATAAACTCTCCTGCAATGCCTCTTAGTGTTTCACGCTTCATGACATCAATTATTTTATCCATGTCAAACTGCGGCATATAGACCACATACGGTGTGGATGTGAGATTCTCAAGCGCATCTATTATATCTATATTCAAGACCAAAAGCTCATGAAAGGTATCCTCTATCTCCTCCTGATGCTTGAAAATATAGTCTACATTGCTGATTGACAAAAGAATTTTATCCTTGCCAAACTTCTCGCTTGCCACATTTGCAAGCTCAAGGCTTGAATCCTTTGTGGCATTGAATATGACCTGTAAACAGCCTGCATACAGCAGCTTTTTCACGTCCTCTATGCGGTTGATATTGCCTCCTGCGCACACCTTTATGTCGATATTTCTGTTTATATTTTCTATCGTATGTATGTTTTTCTCATGCTCATCATCATCAGTTGAAAGATCAAAAATAATAATCTTGTCTATGCCACTGTCATTGTAGAGCTGACACAGATTGTAGACGTCGCCCATAACTGTCATATCAGACGCTGATTTCACGGCCTGGCCGTTTTTTAAATACAGTGTAGCAACGATGTTCTTAAAACCAGTCAAATTACAAACTTCCTTTCGTGGACATCACGTCCTTTATTCTGCTATCATAGGTGCAGGCATCGTCAAGCGCCTTGGCAAATGCCTTAAACATAGCTTCTATCATATGATGATTATTTCCCGGTGTCAAAACCTTTATATGCAGGTTCATCGCAGCAGAGTAAGAAACGGCATAGAAAAACTCTCTCACCATCTCTGTATCCATATCTCCGACTCTCTCGCAGGTAAACTCACCGTCAAACTGCAGGTACGGTCTGCCTGATAAGTCAATGGCACATAGTACAAGCACCTCATCCATCGGTAAAATAAAGCTTCCAAATCTCTTTATGCCCTTTTTGTCTCCGACAGCCTGTGCTATGGCATTGCCAAGCACTATGCCGCAATCCTCTATAGTATGATGGCAGTCCACATTTAAGTCACCGTCGCATGTCATATCGAGGTCAAAAAAACCATGCTTTGAAAAGCCCTCCAGCATATGGTTAAAGAAGCCTATGCCTGTGTCTATATTTGATTTTCCGGTTCCGTCTATATTTAAACCGACCGAAATATCAGTCTCTTTTGTTTTTCTGCTAAGCTTAGCGCATCTATCTGCCATTTCTTACTCCTTTGACTAATCCTCAAATCTAACCTTGATTGAATTTGCATGTGCCGTAAGCTTCTCACACTCTGCAAACTGTTCAATATCTGTATGTATTCTCTCAAGTGCTTCTCTTGAATATGAGATGATGCTTGACTTTTTGATAAAGTCATCTACAGATAAGGCTGAGAAGAATTTTGCTGTTCCGTTTGTAGGCAGAACATGGTTTGGTCCTGCAAAATAGTCTCCCAAAGGCTCTGATGAGTACTCTCCGATAAAGATTGCTCCCGCATTTTTGATTTTTGTCATGACTGAGAAAGGATCTCTTGTGACAATCTCCATATGCTCTGAAGCGATATCGTTTACTGCATCAATTGCCTCATCCATATCCTCTGCAACAAGTATATATCCGTAGTTTTCAAGAGATTTCTCAATGATTTCTTTTCTTGAGAGGACCTCAACAAACTTATCAACTTCCTCTGATACTTTCTTTGCAAGCTCCTCACTTGTTGTGATCAAGATAGCTGATGCCATCTCATCATGCTCAGCCTGTGAAAGTAAATCTGCTGCCACATAGCGTGGATTTGCAGTCTCATCTGCAAGCACCAGAATCTCGCTAGGTCCTGCGATTGAATCAATGCTGACATATCCAAACACAGCCTTTTTGGCAAGGGCAACAAAGATATTTCCCGGTCCAACAATCTTGTCTACCTTTGGCACACTCTCTGTACCAAATGCCATTGCAGCGATAGCCTGTGCACCGCCTACCTTGTAGATTTCATCTACTCCGGCTTCGTTTGCAGCTACAAGTGTGGAAGGATATACCTTGCCGTCAGCTCCACATGGTGTACACATAACAATCTTTTCAACGCCTGCTACCTTTGCAGGAAGCACGTTCATCAGTACGGATGAAGGATAGACAGCCTTGCCGCCCGGCACATATACTCCTGCCTTTGCTATAGGTGTGACCTTCTGTCCTAAAATGATGCCGTCCTCTGTTGTAAACCATGAGTTCTGCAGCTGCTTCTCGTGATATTTTCTGATATTTATAAGAGCCTTTTTTATAACGGCAAGAAGCTTCTCATCAACCAGCTCATATGCTTCCTTTATTTCTTCCTCTGTGACACGGATATTTGATGCATCCACATCCGCTTTATCAAATTTCTTTGTGTATTCAAAAACAGCCTTGTCACGGTTTTCCTTTACATTGTTTATAATCTCATTTACCGTGCTCTCATACTCTGTATAGTTGTTAGGGCTTCTCTTAAGCAGGCTCTCCAATATGTTCTTCTGTGAATCCTTTGTAAGTTTTAAAGTTCTCATTACAGCCTCCGTCTAAAATCATGTATTGATATAAATTATACGCTATTTGATAACAGTCTTCAAATCACTTATGAGCTTTGTGATACGCTCATTGTCCATCTTCATGCTGACCTGGTTTACCACAACCCTCGCAGACAGCGGACAGACCTCCTCAAGCACGGTAAGTCCGTTCTCCTTAAGTGTAGTTCCGGTCTCTACTATATCACAAATCACCTCTGAAAGTCCAACAATCGGAGCAAGCTCTATTGAGCCGTTTAGCTTTATAATCTCTACCGTCTGATGCTTTTTATTGTAGAAATAATCCTTTGCGATATGAGGATACTTGGTGGCAACTCTTATCTGCTCATGATGCTGCAAAAGCTCCCTTGCGCTCTCCGGTCCGCATATGCACATGCGGCATTTTCCAAAGCCTAAATCAAGCACCTCGTATATATTTCTGCCCTCCTCGAGGATGGTATCCTTTCCTACCACACCGATATCGGCAGCGCCATACTCCACGTATGTAGGCACATCAGGTCCCTTTGCCAGGAAAAATCTAAGCTTAAGCTCCTCATTTACGAAAATCAGCTTTCTGGTATCCGGATCCTTCATCTCCTCACAGGTGATGCCTATCTGCTCAAAAAGCTGCAGGGTCTTCTTTGCAAGTCTGCCCTTTCCCAGGGCAAAGGTTAAATATCTGTCATCACTCATCTTTTATTCCTCTATAAACTCTACTCTGTTTATACGGTTGTCTACCGCATATGAAGCATAGTCCTCTTTCGTTTTATTTTTGTCCTTAAGCACCATCTGTGTATTTACCCCATCTCTTCGAAGCTCCATAGAGCGCTTGATTGCCGCATGGTATGCAGCCTCCTCAAATACTATAAGTGATGAATTCTCAATGACAGGCACATCAATATCCTGACGGCTTAATGCTGCCATGAGCTGATCCACAACAATTGCAAAGCCGATTGCCGCAGCGTCCTTTCCAAAGTGTGAAAGCAGCTTGTCATAACGGCCTCCCTTTACAATAGGCTCTCCTGTACCATATGTGTAGCCCTGGAAAATGATACCAGTATAATATGTGTAGTCACTGATAAGTCCAAGCTCATACGAAATATATTTCTCGATGCCGTATGCCTTTAAATATTCTCTAAGCTTAAGCAGAGTATCAATAGATGATAATATCTCATCATATCCCTTCGCAAGCTTTAAAGCCTCCATAAGCTGCTCATCCTGTAAATCGAAATTGTCTAATAGTCCAAACAGCTTCCTTAGCTTGTCGTTCATTGAAAGACTGTCAACAAACTCCTCCACACCGAAGAAATTCTTATTTGCTATGAGCTCTCTTAGTTCTTCCTCCTGCTCCCCTGACAGCCCTGCTGCCTTTGTGAGACCGTAAAAGAACTGCGAATGTCCGACTGAAATCTGGAAATTCTTAAGTCCGCTCTCAAGCATCGACTCAACTGTCATCGAAAGTATCTCGGCATCTGCAGAGATAGAGCCGTCACCTATCAGCTCTGCACCGCACTGTGTGCTTTCCTTGAGCCTGCCCTGATAATCCGATGAATTGATAAAAGTATTGCCAAGATAACACAGCTTGACAGGCATATCGTCCTCTATATAGTACTTAGCCGCACTTCTTGCAATAGAAGGTGTGAAATCAGGACGAAGGACAAGCGTATTGCCCTCCTTGTCAAAAAACTTGTATAAATCCTTTGAAGGGGTTGTTCCGACGTCGCTTCCAAAAATATTAAAAAACTCAAACGTAGGTGTCATGATATCATGATATCCGTATTTTAAAAGTGTACGATGCAGCTTATCCTGCAAATACAGCTTTTTTTTGCATTCTCCGTTATATATGTCTCTTACTCCGTCCGGAGTGTGTAATAATTGATTTTCCATAATCTGTAAAATCTCGCTTTCATGTAGTAAAGTGTTATCGTGGTAATATGCTACCATACGATAGTAATACTGTCAAGCCCTGCAATTTAAGTCAAGCTGAAGTGCGTTCAGATACGGCACAAGTATTCCGGGCACCTCCGGGAGGAAAAATGCCGGCTCAAGCTCCTCATAGCGGAAGCTCTTTCTGCCGCCTTCTGCAGCTCTATCCCAGAATTCCGTCAGCTTTTTAAACGTGAGATAATAGTATTCGTTCCTGTGTGTGTACGATATAAGGATAAATGCAACACCATCCTGTTTTTCAAAGCATCTCATAAACTCTACCTGATGCTCATGTATATTGGCAAGGGGAAACGTGTCGGTATTACATTCTTTTGCATCAAAGCATACCGGGATTCCCTGTACAGCGCCAATATAGTCAACCGTACTCTTCTGCTCGAAATAAGCCAGTGTAATGTGTCTGGTTTCCGGCTCCATCTTTATAGGTGTAATCGGAGTGGGAATCTTTTGTATGAGAGCCAGGCCGTTCTCCCTGTATTTTTCATTTGTCTTGTTTATCATGTCCTCTAAGGTCGAGCCTCTTAAGCCTCTTGAATTCCAGGTTGCCATATCGTTTCTATCTTCCTTAATACTGTAAGCTATGCGATGTAAAGTAAATAATGACGGGATTAAAGCCCCACCCTGCTCCATATGTCAGGCAAAGCTGCCTCTATATATCTTCCATCAGGCAAAATCACATGGTGCGCATGCAAAAGCTGGCTGGTCACATGATAATTTTCTTTGTAAAAAGCATTAATCCTTTTATCACCATACTTCATATCACCTATGATCGGATGACCAATTGATGACAGATGTGCCCTGATCTGATGGCTTCTTCCTGTAATGAGATGCACCTCAAGAAGCGTTGCTTTATGGCACGAAGCACTCATCTCAATTGTCTTAAGAGGCCTGTAGGCAGTCTTTATTGGCAGTGATTCATCACTTATGGGTTCCTTGGTTATCTGCACCTTATTTACAGCCTCATCCTTTGTCAGAAAGCCCTCTATGGTCATAGGCTCATCAACCTCTCCTGCAACAAGCGCCATATAATACTTTTCTGCGGTTCTGTCCTTAAGCACCTGTGACAGGTACTGCAGTCCATGAAGCGATTTACCCATCAGAATCAGCCCCGATGTATTTCTGTCCAGGCGGTTGCACACCGATGGCTTAAAGCTCTTATATGTGTCAAAATCAAGCTTTCCCTCTTTTATCAGGTATCCGATAAGCCTTTCGTTCGCAGAAATATCAGTCTCCTTTGATTTCTGCGACAACATATTAACTGGCTTGTTTGCAGCCAGTATATCATCATCCTCGTATACCACACCTAGTCCATCAGGCTTTAGTGCACCAAGTGCCTTGAAATTCTTCATCAGACTGTCCTCATTGACGGAAAACTTAGCAAATGTATCATCTGACAGAAAAATCTTGATTTTGTCGTCAACTGACACAATTTCTGTGCCTGACGCTTTCTTATCATTCAGTTTTATGTTCTTCTTCCTGAGCATCTTGTAAATAAAGCCCATGGATGCGTTTGGAAGTATCTTTTTAAGGTATTTGTCAAGCCTCTGGCCTGCCTCGTTTTTACCAGCTTTAAATTCTTTCATAGTCTTTATTTATCTTTTCTTCTTGTGGACGTTTCTGATTGTTTTCTTTTTGTGCGCTGTGCCTGCGGTGTTACTTCCGCTTCCGTTTTTCCCTCGTTCCGTTACATTTTTCGTGGTTTTCTTTACACCTGCATTCTTGCCGCTGCCATAGCTGCTGTTTGAATTTTTATCAGACTTAGAAGTTTTTTTGTCCCAGCCGCCATCAGCATGCATTTTCCTAGGCTTTATCAGGCACTTTTTGTCAAATCCGATTAAGTCCTCCCTGCCGGCCTTCACAAGTGCCTCGTGCACGAGATCGTAATTCTTTGGATTGCGGTACTGGATGAGCGCCCTCTGCATAGCCTTCTCATGCGGGTTAGTTGTGACATACACCGGCTTAAGTGTTGCCGGGTCAAGCCCTGTATAGTACATGCATGTAGAGATGGTAGACGGTGTCGGATAGAAATCCTGCACCTGCTCAGGCATATATCCCAGATCGCGCAGATACTCCGCAAGCTCTATCGCTTCCTTAAGCGTTGAGCCCGGGTGTGAAGACATGAGATAAGGCACAAGATACTGCTCCTTGCCTATCTTTTTATTCATATCCTTGTATGCCTTCACAAAGCTGTTGTATACCTCTACACTCGGCTTTCCAAGCCTGCTCAAAACAGCATTGGAGATATGCTCCGGAGCCACCTTGAGCTGTCCGCTGACATGATACTCACACAGTTCACGAAGAAACGTCTTGTCTTTGTCATACATCAGATAATCAAACCGGATGCCTGAGCGGATAAACACTTTTTTCACCTTTGGCAGTGCACGAAGCTCTCTAAGCAACTGTATATAGTCGCTGTGGTCAACTATCAGGTTATTGCACGGCTTAGGAAACAGACACTGCTTTGTAGGGCACGCTCCCCTTGTGAGCTGCTTTTTACATGCCGGCTGCCTGAAATTGGCTGTAGGGCCTCCAACATCATGGATATAGCCCTTAAAGTCCTTATCCTGCGTGATAAGCTTTGCCTCTTCTATTATTGACTCATGACTTCTTGTCTGGATTATCCTGCCCTGATGGAAGGTCAATGCACAGAAATTACAGCCTCCAAAGCAGCCTCTGTTGCTGATAAGAGAAAACTTCACCTCGCTTATAGCAGGCACTCCGCCTGCCTCCTCGTAGCTCGGATGATAAGTCCTCATATAAGGAAGCGCATATACCTCATCCATCTCCTCCTGCGACAACGGCTTCTGCGGTGGATTCTGCACCACAAGCGTAGAGTTGTCATATGGCTCTACGAGCCTCTTTGCACAGAAAGGATCAGTATTGCAGTACTGTATGTAAAAGCTTCTTGCAAACTCCCTCTTGTCCTCTTTTATAACGTCATAATCCGGAAGCTCAATCGCATCATATATGATATCCCTGTCCTTTGTCTTGAACACGGTACCATCTATAAACGTAATATCCTTTACATCCATACCACTGGCAAGCGCATCCGCTATCTCGATGATGCTTCTTTCTCCCATGCCATATGAAATGAGATCCGCACCGGAATCTAAAAGAATTGAACGCTTGACTTTATTTGACCAGTAATCATAATGTGCCATGCGCCTAAGGCTCGCCTCGATGCCGCCTATTATGATAGGGATTTTTTTATAAGTATGGCGTATCAGGTTACAGTACACAACGGTCGCATAATCAGGTCTCTTTCCCATCACGCCACCCGGTGTAAAGGATCCTTTGCTCTTCTTTTCTTTGAAACCGATAATGGTTTACCATGGAGTCCATATTACCTGCCGAAACCAAAAGCCAAGGCGCGGCACCCCGAGTATGGATATAGACTCATCATCCTTCCAGTCTGGCTGTGAAATGATGCCGACCGTATAGCCATGTGCCTGCAGCAGCCTTGCAATTATTGCATGTCCAAAGGACGGATGATCCACATATGCATCACCGCAGACATACACAAAATCAAGCTGCTCAATGCCCTCATCTATCATATCCTGTTTTGAAATTGGTAAAAAACCATTACTCATATCATACCTCATAATTAAAAATTATTTTATTTGCCGGATTTTATCTGCATAAGCATATCCGTTTCAGCCTGTGTCAAAGCTCTGTAAGTCCCTGTTTTAAGGTCATCTGGCAGCTTAAGCGGTCCCATGGATATTCTCTTTAAATAGATTACCCTCTTTCCAAGCGCCTCAAACATCCGCTTGACCTGATGGAACTTTCCTTCTGTTATCGTAAGCTCAATCTCAGATACGCTGCCTACTTTTTTTAATAACAAGCTCCGCAGGCTTTGTAGGTCTTTCCTCGCCTATATCAATGCCCTCTTTAAACCTGATGATATCATCCCAAGTCACCTCACCATCAATACGTGCGTAGTAAGTCTTTGCCACGTGCTTTGAAGGGCTTAAGAGCTCGTGCGAAAGCGCTCCATCATTTGTGATAAGTAAAAGCCCCTCCGTGTCTATATCAAGCCTTCCGACAGGAAACAGATCATCATGCACAGCATCCGTGATATAGTCCATGACTGTATCATGCACATTATCACAGGTCGCAGAAACACAGCCTGAGGGCTTATTAAACAGGTAATATTCATACCTTTGATACTTAACTATTCTGCCGTTAACTGATACCTCGTCGGCATCAGTATCTACCTTTGTCTCAGGCTTTGCGGCCACCGTGCCATTTATGGCTATCTGTCCGGTCTTTATAAGCTTTTTTACCTCAGAGCGTGTGCCAAGCCCCATCTCTGATAAAAATTTATCTAATCGAATCATATTGATATTTCTCTCCACATATACTGTCACATGAGTAAAAACAAACTTAAAAAATTACTGTTTATCGCTTTTATACTGCTATTTTGTATTTATTACATATTGTTTCCGGCACAGGTAAGTACGTGCGCTAAAGCAGGCATAATGCTATGGTTCAACCAGATATTTCCGCTTCTGTTTATATTTACGATTTTATCTAACCTGATTATCTCAACAAATGTACTGCAAAACATTCCCCAAAAGCATATCATGCTTTTTACATACATAATAGGCATAATATTTGGATTTCCGATAGGAGCAAAGCTCACAGCAGATTTTGTTCGAAAGGATACATAGATAAAAATCACAGGGAAATACTGAGTGCACTGGCAAACCATTTCAGCCTTCCCTTTATCATTACCTATGCACTGTCCGAGCAACTTAACATATGCAGCCACTACAGCATTTATCTTGTGTCACTTTATCTGCCATCTGCTATAGGAATGATAGCTATGCTTTCGATTAACAAAAACAGAAGCTTAAACAAAAAATCCCGGCTCAAGGATTTAAGCTTAACATGCAAATCGTTGATGCCGGAATAATGAAAGGGTTTGAAACCCTTATAAAACTCTGTGGATATATTGTATTGTTCTCTATAGTCTCACGTATCCCACAGACCATAGCCCAAAAGGCTGACTGCAGCATGCCACTGTCGGCAGACATAATAGGTGCCTTTTTTGAAACCACAAACGGTATCGGCATAGTCTGCGGTCTATGCATTCCACGCACCCTGTCAATAGTGCTGTGCATTGCACTTCTGTCATTTGGCGGTGTATCATGCATGGTCCAGACCAAATCAATATTCCGGGATACAGGCTTTAGGCTTTACAGATACATACTGCTTAAGGCAGCCATGAGCATACTCTCATGCCTGTTATGTATTATCCTATTTCGCATCCTCATCTGAATCGGAAATATTGGTGATTTCTATGTCATCATCAGATGTATCTGAAGCTGCCTCATTGTCAGACGACTCTGCTCCTGCAGCTTCATCGCCATTCTCTTCCGGTGGGAAAGCTCTGCTCTGTTTGCTGCAACAACATCCTCAAACTGCTGCAGTGAACTTATAAGGCTGTCATATCTGGCCTTTGAAGTCTCAATAGAGCCTGTTAAGATGTCCTCAATGCTCTTGAGCTGGCTGTCCGTATATGCCATGGCACTCATTCTGAGATTATTTGCTTCGTTTGTGGCACTGTCAAGTATCTCCTGTGCCTGCTTTGTTGCAATCTGCACTACCTCATTCGCCTGAGCATATGCCTGCTGCATAATCTGATGCTCGCTGACAAGCTCATTTGTCTGAATCTGAGCCTGCGCGATTATCTGATCAGCCTTCGCCTGTGCATCAGCAAGGATAGCCTCCTTATTGCTGATGATCTTCTGATATCTCTTGACCTCCTCAGGGGTCTTTGTACGAAGCTCTGAAAGAAGCTCCTCTAACTGTTCACGATTGACAAGAATCTTGTTTCTTGAAATAGGTGACGGCTTGCAGCCATCAATATAGTCTTCGATTTCTTCAATAATCTGTTCCATTTTACTGCTCATAAATACTGTCTCCTTACCTGGTAATATTGTATTTGGCATAAATTCTATCAATGAACTGTTCAGGTACGAACTTTGATATATCTCCTCCGTATGATGCAAATTCCTTGACAATTGTAGAGCTTAAATATGAATAATTGAGGCTCGAGGTGAGAAAAACCGTCTCTATTTCCGGATTCTGCACTCCGTTAGCCTGTGCAATCTGCAGCTCATACTCAAAATCTGTCACTGCACGCAATCCTCTTATTATGATTGTTGCATTGATTTTCTTCATGTAGTCAACTAAAAGTCCTTCAAAGCCCCCTACCCTGACGTTTGGTATGTGTGCTGTCATTTCCTTTATCATACTAACACGTTCTTCCAAAGAAAACAACGAGTTTTTTGCACTATTATTGAGTACTCCGACAACCAGCTCGTCAACTATTTTGGCTGAACGCTCTATTATATCCAGGTGTCCAAATGTCACCGGATCAAAGCTTCCCGGATAAATTCCTACCTTCATATTGTATCTCCTATGCACGCTTTATGAAAACATGCTTGTTTGTCTTATAAATTTTTTCTTTGACTATCTCATAGCCAAGCTCTGTGAGATAATCAAAATCAGTATCGTTTGAAGCCTCAACCACGATAAGTGTATCATCCTTTAATATATCGCTGTCCGAAAGTGTAATAAGCACTTCCTTTTCAAGCTCCTTATTGTATGGCGGGTCCATAAACACGATATCAAATTTGTATTTGCCCTCAAGAGTACGTACTGCCGTGACAGCATCCGTCATCATAAGCCTTGAGACTTTATCAAACTTTGTAAAATGGATATTGTCCTCGATGCATGAAGCGGCTTTTCTTGAATTCTCCACAAATACAGCATAGGCTGCACCACGGCTTAGTGCTTCAAGCCCTATCTGTCCGCTTCCCGCAAACAGATCTAAAAAATATGCTCCCGGAACATCAAACTGCATGACATTAAAAAGAGTCTCCTTCGTCTTGTCAGTAGTCGGTCTTGTATCTTTTCCCTCAATAGTCTTTAGAGGGAGGCTTCTCGCCGTTCCTGCTATTATTCTCATACTTTTCTCCCTGTTATAGTCTATTTCTGGTCCTTTAAGACTTCCTTATTCTTTGCAATATAGTCAATAAGCGAAACAACTGTGAGCACAAGTGCCACATATATGAGGATTGTTCCAAGGATATTTAACCAGCCAAGCTGCAGATTGATATTAAAAATAATAACAATAACCATAAGCATCTGGAAGGTTGTCTTAAACTTTCCCCAGTAGCTTGCTGCAATGACGATTCCATTGTCTGATGCAACAAGTCTGAAACCGCTTATGATAAACTCTCTTGCAATGATAATAAGCACAACCCATACAGGGATAAGCTTTAAATCAACAAGGCATATCATTGCAGAGCATACAAGCAGCTTGTCTGCAAGCGGATCCATAAATTTGCCGAAATTGGTAACAAGATTGTATTTTCTTGCAATTTTTCCGTCAGCCATATCGGTCAGACTTGCAATGATAAATATCGCAAGTGCTATATAATTTCCGTATCCGTCAAAAAACGGTGAAATAAGGAAAAATACAAAGAACGGAATAAGTATCACTCTTAAGATTGTAAGTTTGTTTGGTAAATTCATTTTACAAGTTCTCCTATCAAATCATATTCATACGCACCGGTCACCATAACCTTGCATATATCGCCGGTCATAAGTGTCTCATCAGTGTTGATGAATATATATCCGTCAACATTCGGTGCATCTCTGTATGTACGGCCGATATAAGCATTTTCATCAGCCACCTTGCCCTCTATGAAAACATATAATTCTTTACCCTTTAGTGTCTCATTTTTATCAAAAATGACCTCTTCCTCAAGCTCCATGACATCAGCCTGCCAGTCAGCCTTTATATCCTCATCTATCTGGTCAGGCATTGCAGCTGCCTTTGTGCCCTCCTCCGGAGAATACGTAAAGGCTCCCAGACGGTCAAACTCCATATCATTTACAAACTGCATAAGCTCCTCGTGATTATACTGTGTCTCACCCGGGAAGCCACATATGAGTGTGGTCCTTAGTGTGATATCAGGTATTCTCTCACGCAGCATTCTGATACGCTCCATGAGCTCAGCCTTTGTTGTTTTTCTGCCCATGCGCCTTAAAATATCGTCATTGCAGTGCTGGATTGGCATATCCAGATAATGGCATACCTTCTCATCCTTTATCATGGACTCTATAAGCTCATCGTATATCTCCTCGGGATAGCAGTACATAATCCTTATCCAGAACAGCCCGCTTATCTTGTTGAGCTCATCCAAAAGCTTATGAAGCGACTTCTCACCATACAAATCCACTCCGTAAAGTGTGGTCTCCTGGGCAACAAGTATAAGCTCCTTTGCTCCCTGCTCCACCAAGGCTCTTTGCCTGTTCAATCAAATCCTCCATCGGCACACTTCTGTAACGGCCTCTGACAGATGGAATGACACAGTAGGTACAGTTTTTATTGCACCCTCTGCTATCTTAAGGTAAGCGAAATGCCCTCCTGTGGTGACAATACGCTTTGTCTTTATGCTGGGAAGGCCCTCTAAGGTGTGCAGATTGCTGTATCTGTGTTTTTCAAGTGTCTCATGGACAGCTTCAACTATAGTATCATATGAATTGGTGCCAAGTATGGCATCAACCTCTGGGATTTCCTTAAAAATCTCATCCTTGTATCTTTGTGCCAGACAGCCTGTCACAATAAGTGATTTGCATTTGCCTGTCTCCTTATACTGAGCCATCTCGAGAATTGTATTGATACTCTCCTCCTTTGCATCACCTATGAAGCAGCAGCTGTTTACGATAATGATATCAGCCTGCGTCTCATCATCGGTCATCTCAATGCCGTCATTTGCAAGCATGCCTATCATATACTCTGAATCCACAAGGTTTTTATCGCATCCAAGCGAAATAAATAATAATTTCATAGTACCTCTCAAATGTAAGTATTTACAATTAAAGGGAAAGACAAAACAGCCTTTCCCCTCCTAGATTAAGCCTCTTCGCCTTCGTTTAAATCCTCATCATCTGAGACGATTCTGACAGCTCCCGTGTACAGCTCCTCTACAGCAATAGATAATGGCTTATTGCACTTAGGGCGTGCGATAAGTGGTTCTGCACCATCAATAATCTGACGTGCACGCTTTGCTGCAGCAATAACGATAGAATAACGGCTGTTTACTACCGGCTCTTCACCTATCTCTACATTGTTGTTTACTACCTTCATTAACTCTACATACGATGGATGTATCATATTATTTATCTCCTTTCGAAAAGCTTAAAAGCTCTTTTCTCATTTTATTTATAAAATCTATATTTGATGATACCAGATAATCCTGATTCTTTTTTGTGTCGTCAGAACTGTGGATGATGTCATTCACAAGCTCTACACAATCGTCAAGCTTATCATTTACCACTAAATAATCATATTTCTCTATGCCTAAAGACTCCTCATATGCTCTTGAAAGTCTCTGTTCACAGACCTCTTTGGTCTCTGTGCCTCTTCCTACAAGCCGATCCTTAAGCTCATCTGCACTCGGCGCTGACACAAACATAAGCACCGTATCAGGAAACTGCTTCTTTATCTTTAAAGCTCCCTGGATTTCTATCTCAAGAATCACATTCTTTCCGGCGCTAAGCTGCTCATTGACATATGACTTTGGTGTGCCGTAGTAATGATCTACATACTTGGCATACTCAAGCAGTCCATCTGCCTTTATCATCTGTTCAAATTCTTCCTCTGAGATAAAAAAATACTCTCTGCCATTCTCCTCACCCGGCCTTGGACCTCTGGTCGTGGCTGATACGCTCAGTGCATAATCATCACCATGCTTTGCCATAAGCTCCTTCATGATAGTTCCCTTTCCGGAACCCGAAAAGCCTGAAAAAACACTAATTTTCCTGTGTTACTCATCACAATCTCCTAAAATTACTCAATATTTTGAATCTGTTCCCTGACCTTTTCTATATCAGTTTTAAGACTGATGCCTGTGTCAGAAATCTTAAGATCATTGGACTTTGAAAGGATGGTATTCGCCTCACGGTTCATCTCCTGTGCGAGGAAATCAAGCTTTCTTCCCACACTGCCACCGGCATTTAGCGAATCCTTCATGGAAAGGATATGGCTTTTGAGCCTGACTGTCTCCTCATCCACACAGATCTTGTCCGCAAAAATAGTGACCTCCTGGGCTATTCTTGAATCATCAAGCTGATTGTCTGCAAGCAGCTCTCTTAGCTTTTCCTCAAGACGCGCACGGTATTCGACAATAATCTGTGGCGAACGCTCCTCAATGAAATCAACATATGATACCATATTATCGAGCTTTTCGCAAAGGTCTTTTTTAAGATTTTCTCCCTCGCGCACGCGACTTTCAACAAATGGCTCAAATGCACCGCGAAGAGCCTTCTCAAGACTGCTCCACAGCTCATCCTCATCTACAGGCTGCTCCTCCATCGCAAATACCTCCGGATATCTCGACAGCGTGCTCACTCTTATATCATTCTCCAGTCCGAATTCCTCCGCCATCTGATTCAGATACTTAAGATATTCTCCCGCGAGAGCCTTATTATACTGTAATGAGAGATTATTTTCTGTAAAATCCTCATATGTGATATAAATATCGACCTTGCCACGCTCTATGTACTCCTTAAGCAGAGTCCTTATTGCACTCTCGAAGAAATTGAGCTTTTTAGGCATCTTGATATTGACATCCAGATATCTGTGATTTACAGATTTTACCTCAACTGTAATCTTACGGCTTGCATCTGCGTACTCGTATCTGCCAAAGCCGGTCATACTTTTAATCATAATTTTTCCTTTCGCATATGCATAGATGAATTTATTATATAACTCCTTGAGATTTTCGTCAAATATATTATAATATAAATATTCATGATTATAAATATTCAGCACCTTAGAATATTTACAGGAAATAAGGAGGAACATCATGGCTTTAGACGGAATAGTCATTTCAAATATAGTTGCAGAGCTAAACAGCACGATACTAAACTCAAAAATCAGTAAAATCGCAGAACCTGAGGCAGATGAGCTGCTTCTTACCCTAAAGGGACCAAACGGCTCGTTCAGGCTTTCGATGTCTGCAAGTGCATCGCTTCCATTCATCTACCTGACACCTACAAATAAGGTAAGCCCCTCTCACTGCCCCTACATTTTGCATGGTTTTAAGAAAGCATATAGCAAACGGACGCATCACAAAGATTTACCAGCCGGGCATGGAGCGTATCATAAACTTTGAAATCGAGCACTTAAACGAGATGGGCGATCTATGCCACAAGGTGCTTATTATCGAGCTGATGGGCAAATATTCAAACATCATCTTTACCGACTCCGATGGTACGATAATAGACAGTGCCAAGCGTATTCCCGCATCCGTAAGCTCTGTGCGTGAGGTGCTTCCTGGCAGAGCCTACACCATCCCCGCGACACAGGAAGATAAATATAATCCTCTGACTGTAGATTCGAAGCAGTTTGTGGATATTATATCAGCAAAGCCGCTTACTGTTTCAAAGGCTATCTACTCATCCTTTTCCGGCATCAGCCCCCTTGTGGCAAATGAGCTGGCTCACAGGGCAGGCCTTGACGCGGACTCCCCTGTAGCTGCCTACTCACACGATGAGCTTTTGCACCTGGGAAGCAACTTCACATGGATGATGGAGGACATAAAAAATAATCGTTTTACGCCGAATATCGTACGTGACGGCAATGAGCCAAAGGAATTTTCTTCAATAGAGCTGACTCAGTATAGCGATTTAACGGTCACAAAATATGAATCTATATCAGAGGTTTTAGAGCTTTACTACTCTGAGAGAAACACCTATACACGTATACGCCAGAAGTCAGCCGACCTGAGAAAACACGTAAATACCCTCTTGGAGCGAAACCAGAAGAAATATTCGCTGCAGATGAAGCAGCTTAAGGACTCCGAAAAACGCGAAAAGTACAAGGTGTACGGCGAGCTTATCAACGCATTCGGCTACGGACTTACACCGGACGACAAGTTTCTTGAAGCTGCAAACTATTATGATGACAACAAAATCATCAAAATCCCTATCGACAACACAAAAACTCCTGCCGAGAACGCGCAGAAATACTTTGACAAATACGGAAAGATGAAACGTACTGCCGAAGCATTGAACGAGCTGATTCTTGAAACAAAAAGTCAGATAGACCATCTCGAATCAATCCAGAATTCACTGGATATCGCTTTAAGCGCTGACGACCTCGTCCAGATAAAGGATGAGCTGATAGAATACGGTTTTATCAAAAAAGGAAAGGGTTCAAAGAAACAGAAGGTAAAGAGCAAACCCTTCCACTATATCTCATCGGACGGCTTTGATATGTACGTTGGCAAAAACAACTACCAGAACGATGAGCTCACATTCAAGCTGGCAACCGGAAACGACTGGTGGTTCCACGCCAAGGGCATGCCCGGCTCACATGTCATTGTAAAAGCTGAAAACAAAGAGCTGCCGGACAGCACCTTTGAGGAGGCCGGCAAGCTCGCAGGCTACTACTCAAAGGGCAAAAATGCCGACAAGGTAGAGATAGACTATCTGCAAAAGAAAAATGTCAAAAAGCCAAACGGTGCCGCAGTCGGCTTTGTCGTGTATTACACAAACTATTCTCTCACGATTCACCCGGATATATCCGATATCAGGCAGATTGAGTAAGCAGATTATACTTATTTCATAACAATTTCATAACCATTCCAATACGCTTAAAGTAAAAAGCTGATATACACATGCATAGTCCTGCATGCTATATCAGCTTTTATTTTTAGTCCATTTAAGCTCATCACAGATTCATCCTCTTTAATTGTTCTTTTGCAAATTCATCCATTTTCTTTTTCAGTATTCTGTTTTCCGGTGTACAAAGCGCCGGGTCTGCCTCAAGCACCTCATCCACCATCTCAGATGCTTCCTTTAGCACATCGCTGTCCTGATACACATCCGCAAGTGCAAACGCAAGGTCTCCACTCTGCCTGATTCCAAAGAAATCCCCGGGACCTCTGAGCTTTAAATCCTCACTTGCTATATAAAAGCCATCATTTGATTTATTTAGTATCTCCAGACGTTTTTTTGATTTCTTTGAATTTGACGAATTGATGAAAATGCAATACGACTGTGCATCCCCCCTGCCTACACGGCCTCTTAGCTGATGAAGCTGTGCAAGTCCAAACCTGTCTGCATTCTCTATCATCATGACGGTTGCATTGGGCACATTTACACCAACCTCCACGACTGTTGTGGACACAAGCACCTGCGACTCATTATTTGCAAAGCGCTGCATCACCTCATCCTTTGCCTTGCTCTTCATCCTGCCGTTAAGCACATCTACAGTGATATCCTTTGGCAGTGCCGCTTTAAGCACATTTGCATAGTCTGTGACATTTTCCCCTTCCGAGTTTTCGGTTTCCTCCACAAGAGGGCATATAACATACGCCTGATGGCCGGCTCTCACCTGCTCAGCAATAAAGCTGTAGGCCTTTGGCCTGAATGCCGTGCCAACCACACAGTTCTTGATCGGAAGCCTCTTTGCAGGCACCTCATTTATGACAGAGATATCCATATCACCGTATATGATTATTGCTAACGTACGCGGTATCGGAGTGGCACTCATCACAAGTATATGTGGCTTTCTTCCCTTATCCGAGAAGCTCTCTCTCTGCTTTACGCCAAATCTGTGCTGCTCATCTGTGATAACAAGCGACAGATTGGAAAAATCCGCTTTCTCTTGTATGAGCGCATGAGTGCCTATAATAAGCGCATTTTTCTCGTTTTCAAGGCACGCATAGGCTTCTCTTTTCTGCTTTGCCGTCATAGAGCCAGTAAGAAGCACAACAGGACTGTCAAGTCCAAACTGACCAACCAGTGAGCAAAACGTCTCATAATGCTGGTTTGCAAGCACCTCCGTCGGAGCCATTATGGCAGACTGATAGCCACATTTTGACGCCCACGCCATAAGAAGAAAAGCAACAATCGTCTTTCCTGAGCCCACATCGCCCTGAATAAGCCTCTGCATCACATAAGGACTTTTAATATCCTGCTTTATCTCATCTATCGTCTTCTTCTGCGCGCCTGTCAGCTCATACGGAAGCTTCTCAATCAGTCCGTCTATAAAAGCATCATCCGTAAACTCAAACTCATTTTTGTCCTTCTGCTGCTTTTTATTCTGATACCGCATGCCCATGATAAAGAGAAAAAACTCATCAAAAACAAGCCGTCTTCTTGCCTCCACAAGAGCGTCAAAGTCATCAGGGAAATGTATCTGCTTCATGGCATAATTATACTCGCAAAAGCCGTATCTGTGCCTTATATCCTTAGGCAGGTAATCTGACAGCAGTGTATCATGTGACAAAGTCTCCTTTATCGTCTTGACTATCAGATTGTTTGTCACACCGCTTGTCACGGAATACACAGGCTGCAGTGTATCGCGTATAGCCTCGTACTTTTGCACGTCATATACCACAGGCTGCTCCATGACATATCTGCCGCTCTTTGGCTTAATATGTCCGTAAAATATAAGATGTCTCCCCTGCACAAGCTGTGCCTTAAGATATGGCATACGGTACCATACCAGCTGTATCATATGCCCTGGCGAGCCGATATCCTGCAATGTAATCTGCATTCTCGCTGTATTTTTCACTACAGGTGCCTTTTTAATCACAGCATGGATGGCATAGGTGCTGCTTACGTTTACATTATTCAGTTCATCAATATCCGTTATTTCCGGAAACTTTACATAATCCCGGGGAAAATGAAGGAGTATATCACCAACGGTGTATACTCCCATTTTAGCAAATGCTTTTTGTGTTTTTTCCCCGATTCCCTTAACCGCGGTAATCGGTGAAGCTATATCCATATTTGCTCCTAAATATAATAAATATCATTTATATTCTTTAAAAGGCTTTACTCTACAGAAATAACATAATAGTAGATTGGCTGTCCGCCATCGTTGACCTCAACCTCTACATCAGGATATTTCTCTTCGATTGCTGCCGCAAGCTCATTAGCTGAGTCCTCATCAGAATCACTTCCGAAATAGATGCTGACAATCGCTGAATCCTCATCTACCATGGCATCTACCATCTCAAGTGTGGTAGCCTTTAAGTCTGTTCCAACAGAAAGGATGCTCTTGTCTCCGATTCCCATGAAGTCGTTCTGCTTGATAGTTTTTCCGTCAATCTCAGTATCACGGACTGCATATGTCACCTGTCCTGTCTTGACTATTTTCTATCTCAGCCATCATCTGCTCTTTATTCTCCTCGGCACTGTGGTCAGGTATATAATTTACGAGTGCTGTGATACCCTGCGGAATAGTCTTTGTAGGGATAACAATAATCTGTTTATCCTCAACAAGGTCTACTGCCTGGTTTGCAGCCATGATGATATTCTTGTTGTTTGGCAGGATAAATACTGTCTTCGCATTTACATGCTCGATAGCGTTAAGCATATCCTCTGTGCTAGGGTTCATGGTCTGACCACCCTCTATGAGATAGTCCACTCCAAGGCCTCTAAACACTTCATTCATGCCTTCTCCGATTGAAACAGATACAAAGCCCATTTCCTTTGCAGGCATGTTATTTGTCTTTTCATCAGCCTGAGCAGCTTCATAAGCCTCTTCCTCAGCCTTCTGCTGTGCTGCAAGCTTCTGTGAATCCTTGATGAGCTTTTCCTGATGCTCCTCACGCATATTGTCGATCTTTATCTTGCTGAGTGAGCCGAAGGTAAGTGCCTTCTGCAGTGCAAGTCCAGGGTCGTTTGTATGTACGTGAGTCTTTACGATCTCATCGTCAGCTACAACGACTATAGAGTCACCGATTGACTCGAGGAATGCCTTGTATGCGTGCTCCTCATTGTCTGACATTGGCGCATTGAGTACAATAATAAACTCTGTGCAGTAACCAAACTTAATCTCTGCCTCTGTCTCAGCCGAAATCTTTGCAGGAGCTGCTCCTGTTGGTGCGCCCTCGATTGTATAATCAATCTCCTTGCCGATAAGAGCATCATATGCTCCCTTTAATACCTGAACAAGTCCCTGTCCGCCTGAATCAACAACACCTGCCTGCTTTAATACAGGAAGCATCTCCGGTGTCTGGTCAAGCACATACTCAGCCTGCTTTATAACCCCTTCAACAAATGTGACAACATCCTCTGTTTCGTCTGACAGCTCCAGAGCCTTTTCTGCTGCGCCCTTTGCCACTGTAAGGATAGTTCCCTCCTTTGGCTTCATAACTGCCTTGTAAGCTGTCTCAACCGCCTTCTGGCATGCCTCACAAAGAATAGTGACATCTATCTCATCGTATTCCTTTATAACCTTGCAGAAGCCTCTGAAAAGCTGTGATAAGATAACACCCGAGTTTCCTCTGGCACCTCTTAAAGAGCCTGATGAAATAGCCTTTGCAAGCTCTGCCATGGTAGGCTCTGTGAGCGAGCTGACCTCCTTGGCCGCAGACATGATTGTCATTGTCATATTTGTTCCGGTATCACCATCCGGTACCGGGAATACATTCAGCTCATTTATCCAGTCTTTCTTTGAATCAAGATTCTTGGCTCCCGCAAGAAACATCCTTGCAAGGAGCTTTGAATTAATGCTTGTGATCTCCACTTTTTGTAGTCCTCCTTAATCAATTACCCTTACGCCCTCAACGTAAATATTGATCTTTGCAATTTTCATTCCTGTAAATGACTCAACCTTGTACTTAACCGTCTCGATAAGATTGTCCGAAACAGTGCCGATCGAAATACCATACGCTACTATTACATGGAAATCAATCGTAATTTCGTTGTTCTCATCTACCTTTACATTTATTCCATGGTTCAGGTAATCTCTCTTTAAAAGCTTTACAAGACCATCCTTCATGTTGACCGCTGCCATGCCTACTATTCCAAAGCACTCTACAGCTACAGAGCCTGCATAGGTTGCAATAACATCTGTATCAATTAAAATTTGTCCATATTGGGTATCCATCTGTCCCTTCATAATATATACCTCCATCATATTGTGACGTAGCTAATGTTATTATACCTTTTTTTTCACAAAAAGCAAATATTTTTATATTTTATCCTTGCATTCTTTATTTTAATCTGATAGAATACATTTGTTGTGAGCTTAAGAGTATGGTAAGCTTAGTGAAATGCAAGGAGGTGCAATATCATGGCAAAATGTGCAATTTGTGAAAAAGGTGTTCATTATGGAAATAATGTCAGCCATTCTCATAGAAGATCAAATCATGTTTGGAAGTCAAACATTAAGAAGGTTTCTTGCAAGGTCAATGGAGTTCCACAGAAGTTATATGTATGTACTTCATGTTTAAGATCTGGCAAAGTTGAGAGAGCTTAGTCTTTATTTTTGAATCTTTTGAATTTTAAAGGACATCCGTTTGGATGTCCTTTTTATTTGCTCTCATATATGATATTAATCCTGCTTGTCGTCCTCTTTATCGTCTACCTTTACATCGTCGAGATTAAGGTCATCATTTTTTCCCTTTGAGAAACGGCTTACAATGTCCGGTACCATATCAAGTATCTTTGTCATGCCGTCCTGATTCTTTACATTGACAAGCTTTGTCTGTCCATTCTGGATAACGAGCACTGCACTTGGCTGAATCTTTCCGCCCATACCACCGGCTCCGTTATTTTTCTTTTCTGCCGAAAATGCTCCTGCTGCCACTCCAAACGACACATCCACAAGCGGAAGTATGATTGTATCCCCTATATGAATTGCATCACCGACCACCGTCTTTGTAGTGATAAAGCTGTCCATCCCCTTGAAAAGTGACTCTACTGTGTTATTGAAACTATTATCTGCCATAATATCTTCCTCCTATCTGCTTATCCTATTATATAATCTGCGGCAGTTTTTATCAAATAAAATTCTAAGTGTTGCCGCTAAAATACTTATTACTATCACATGCCCCTTTATATCAAAGCTGCCCTTTGCATACGGCTTTTCACTCTCGAAATCAGGTGTAATCCGCCATCTGTTTGTATAGCCGACAGGAAAGCATGCTAAAATCCCCAATGAAATACCTGTTGTATCCGGCGAGCCGGTTGAATAAACCATTGTAAGCTTAAGCAGCCTTGGGCATATTCTTTTAAGAATGATAAAAAGCTCTTTTTTCAGATGTAAAAAAGCGGCTTTATTTCTCTCATCACTGTATTCTCTTTTTAGCTTATAGATACAGTTTTTTTATTTTATCTGACCTATCTTTAAATTGCTTTTTATGTGACTTTTTGTGTGGCTTTTTATACCTTTTTTGATGTGTGAGCTTTGTTTGTTGTTTTATATGCTGATTCTCATCAGTTACTGACCTGTACTCATTATGCGTACGTGCTGTGCATTCATCCTCTGCCTGTTCATCTGTGATGTGTTCTGACTCATCTGCCGGTATTTTATGCTCATCTCCGGTGTTTTCACTGACTTTATCTTCTGTTTCAGTTTTAGCTGCATCATCCATATCGTCATCATCCAAAGCCTCATAATTATCAAACAGCTTCTTCTTCACAAAAGCAAGCCTTATATATCCGTCAGTCTCCTGTGCATACTCTATATGCAGTGCAAACAAATGAAAAAGCCATGACACATGTGCTTTTGTTCTTATGTCTGTATTGTCAAAGCTTCCGACAGCCCTGTACTTGACCGGCACAAACAGTACGCAAAACAGCGCTGTAAGTATAAGAGCAAGCACTACAAGGAGTATGATGCCTATGACCTTTAAAATCGTAAATATCATCTATCTATTTCCTCCGTCTGCTCTTTAAATAGCTCTTCACATCAGTTTTACCTGTATTTTCGTATGTCTCCTTAACAATATCACAGGCCAGCAAAAGTGCCTCATCATAATTACCCGCTACTGCGATTATGTGCAGATTCTTCTTAGGATATCCCTTTTGCAGCAATTCTCTTGTCGGAATGATATCCAAAAGATTTTCCTCATTTGACGGAAACGTGATGATGTATGTGTGAAGCATGCCGGCATTATGCTCTATCTTCCACTTGATTTTCTTTATCTTTCCGGTAACAGACTCTCCTACAAATAAATCCTCATACCATTTCATTCCAAAACCTCAAAAAGCAGTTTTTAAAACTGCTTTTTAATAATACTAATAATACTTGTGTGTCCCCCATAAATTGCTTTTCTTTAAATCCAGGTACTCATTGTAAGCCTTCTCAAGTATCTGCTTCTCATTTGCAAACTTGAGCAGATGATATGCCTCGTGATACTTATAAAACCCTGAATCCATGAAATACTCTTCTCTTTGCGGTTTACTATAATAACTTTCGCCCATCATAAGATACCAGTGTACATCCTTTTCCACTGTATCATGTGGCACGGTAAAAGAATAGTGGCTCTTACCCACGTATTGGATTATCGTTGCACTGGCACCAGTCTCCTCTTTCACTTCACGGATTGCAGTGTCCTTGTACTCTTCATCAGATTCCACAGTTCCCTTGGGCAGTACCCACCCCTCGTACCTGTTCCTGTAGTTCTTGTATAAGAGTAATATTTTGCCACGAAAGATTACCACACCGCCACAGCTCGTTGCTTCTATCATTGCCATTCCTCCAAGTGTGGTTTAAACGCTATCTGTCAGTTCAAGCGAAATATGAACGATAACGTCTGTCATTACACTTAAGTATAACCTACTTCTAAAAAAAGTGCAACAAGCCTATTCATTGAAATATTTATCAAATACCTTCTTGGCTACCGGCACCGCATATTTGCTTCCGGCACCCGAATCCTCCACAATTACTGCGATTGCCAGATCATTGTAGCCATCCTTTTTTCCATAGCCCACAAACCAGGCATTGGTCTGGTCTGTAGAATCTGATACCTGGGCAGTTCCGGTCTTTCCAAAGGCCTCATAGCTCTGATTGCTTAGCTTTGCGCCTGTTCCATCAGATACCACTGCTGCCATAAGATTCTGGAGAAAAGCTGCCTGATTCTTTGACATAATCTGCTTGTATGAAGCCGGTTTATTCTGCTCCACAAGCGCCCCGCTCGCATTTTCCGTATGGTCTACCAGATATGGCCTCATCAGATTTCCATCATTGCAGATTGCACCGGCAATCATGCACATGTGAAGCGGTGAAACAAGCGTGTTTCCCTGACCTATCGTGGTCTGCATGGTCAGAGCTGACGAAGCATTGTTATCCAGTGCAAATTTACTCTTTTTTGAATCAAATGCTATAGGCAGATTCTTGTTGAAAAGCATATCGTCACACAAGGTATTAAGCTTATTGTTATCCACCAAAAGACCTATATTGGAAAATGACGAGTTGCACGACTTGGCAAACGACTTTGTTAAGTCCTCCTGTCCGTGTGATTTATTGCCGGCGCAGTGGATTGTAAAGCCTTCCTTTGTAATACTGCCGTCACAATCAAAGCTGTAGTCGTTGTATGTAGACGGATTTTCGTTATAATACTCAAGTGCTGTAAAAATCTTAAACACTGAGCCCGGAGCATACTGTCCCTGTGTTGCCCTGTTGTAAAGAGAAGTGCTGCCCTCACCGTTTACGCTCTCCCAGTCACTTGCGATGGTATTTGGGTCATAATCAGGCTTTGACACCATAACTGCAATCTTTCCTGTCTTCGGCTCAATTGCAATGACAGCACCTTCATAGTCGTCAAGTGCATTGTATGCAGCCGCCTGTGCTTCGTAATCCAGTGTGGTTATGACATTATCACCGGTATTTTTCTTACCGCTTATATCATTTACTATCTGGTCAAGGAAAAACTCATGTGAGCGAAGCAATGAGAAATTTTCCTGCTTTTCAAGCCCGGCCTTACCATTTACGGCAAAGCCCGCTACATGCGCAAACATCCTGCCGTCAGGGTATTCCCTTGTCTCAGATGCATCCGAGCTGACCTTTGTCTGTGCTATGACATGTCCATCCTTAGTCTGTATCTCGCCCCTCACTACATTCTTAGAGAAAAGATCCTGCAGCGAATTGTATGGGCTGTTGATGAATTCGTCGCTTTTTACAAATTGGAAATATAAGAAATAACCTATCAATCCAACAAAAACTATAAGGAAAAAATATGTAACAACCGCATACTCTCTATTTCTGTGTCTTCGTGCTGTTTTTGCCGCCTGCTGCCGGTTTTCTCCTCCTCTGTTGACTTCCCTGCGCCCCCGGCTCTTTAGCTGTCTGTTTTTGTCTGTTTTTTGTCTCATGGTCCTTTCGTCTCTTGTCATCTATATTTCTCCTTTTTTCAGGGGCTGCCTGCATAATATACATGCCCTGTATCATTTACCAAAAATAATCATCGTAGATAGAAGCGAGCTGCCACCGTAGCTCACAAGCGGCAGCGTCACACCGGTCATCGGTATAAACTTGGTTGAGCCGCCGACAGTTAAAAGCACCTGAAGCGCATATACACTGCCAAGTCCCAGCGCTACATACTTGTAAAACGCATCCTTCATCTGCATGGAAAGATTAAATATCATAAGAAAGCAGCTGACACAAACCATAATGAGGCAGACAGCAAATATACCGCCCATCTCCTCTGAGATAGCCGCTATGATAAAGTCTTTAGACACAATAGGTATCTTATTTGGCAGACCCTGCCCCAGTCCAAAGCCAAACAGTCCGCCTGTACCTATGGCAAAGAGCGACTGACACACCTGATAGCCGGCCTTGTCTATGACAGAAAGAGGATCAAGCCATGCAACAATTCTGTTTTTCACATGTGAAAACAGATGATAACCAGCGTACATTCCAAGTCCCACAAACGCGAGTCCTCCGGCAAAAATATAAAACTTTTTTGTCGCAACATAAATCATGACCAGATATGTAAAGAAATACAAAAGCGCTCCACCGAGGTCGTTTGATGCAACAAGTATCAGCACAAACACTGCCGATACGCCGCTTGTTATGGCAAGCTGCTTTAAATCAGTTGATTTATACAGCATGGATGCTATAAAAAACACAAAAAGTATCTTTACAAACTCAGATGGCTGAATTGAAACAGGACCAAATGTCAAAGAAAGCTTTGCTCCTCTGCTCGCCACTCCTACCACAAGCACTGACAAAAGACCAAGTATTCCCACACCGGCATATGTCCATGTCAATTTTCGAAACATCGTGCCTTTTTGCATGATAAGCGGTATTAAAAACGCAAATATCGTTCCGGCAAGTACAAAAACAAACTGCCTTAATGCCTTGTCAAACGAAATTCTTGTTAAAATAATCATGCTTATGCAAAGCATCATCACCATGTTGTTTAGCACAAGCTCTGAGGCATTCTTATAAAACTTATGATAAATCAAATAAATTGATTCAAAAAGCACAAGCTGTGCTATATAAAATCCTATTATCTTTGTTATCCATTGTCGTGACAAAAGAGCACCAAAAAAACCATCTAAATGAATCAGAAACATATAAAAATCTCTGCAGATTATATATATGCTTCTGCTTTTTCGGCTTGTCAGGATACTTGAATAAATGAAAGCATAAAAAAAGTATATATGAGAAAAAGTATTATCATAATATACTTGGAAAGCTGTACTATCAGATGTACCATGTTATTCTACTCCTCTTTTGTAATGTCCGTTTGTATATTCAGCTACCTTATCATCCATAACCGCCTTAATCTGCTTTGGACTCTCGATTGTAAAGCTGTATCTAAAACTTCTGATACCAGCCTCCTTAAGCTTACTTATGTTCTTTATGAGCATGGTAGGCAGTGAATTATATATTGTATTATAGCACTCCTTACAGTTGTTACAAACTGCAAAGGATTTATTGTATCTGTCCTTTAAATATATAAGCTTTTGCTTTTTATCACAGCCCTTTGTTGTTTTTGTGCACACAATTGGCGGTGGTCATAAGCGGATAATATCCATAGACTATCATCTGCGAGCCTATATTGTTTCTATGCATAATCTCCCTTGAATTGAGTTCAAGCGGCACTGTATCACCACTTACTCCGTGCTCAAAAAAAGCACTCTTTGAAACATCATTAAAGGTATACATATTGTGGTCTAAAATAACTTTTTTCCCTGTAAACAGATTTTCTGTCAGATAAAGCTCCTCATAGTTTTTCACAACAAAGCCCTCGAAGCTTACCTTATCAAGCTCTTTTGCGATAGATACAAAATAATCAGATGAATCTGCCCTGAATATCGTAGGAAGCATTAGATACACCTTCTTATTTCGCTTTGTAAGGCATTTCACATCATCTGCAAACTGCTGTATCAGAGTTTTCCTTTCATACATGTCAAAATCCAGATAAAATACGTCAAAGCATTCATAGCCAATAAGTGTATCAAGCTGCGCGCGTGTCATACACGAGCATATGGTGGTGTAATCATTTATAGCTTCATCATGTGCTGCATCACTTTTTACGACATGCTCAGGAAGTGCTGTAAGTCTTGACATATCAGCATATCGTGCATCATTCCTGTAATACTTTTTCAACAGCTTATCACAAAGCCCTGAAATTGCATCACGCCGCAGCTTGTTTAGTGCTCCGTTTGGCACAAAGACGTTTTCTCCGATTTGAGCTTTAATATGTGAAAACTCAAAGTCTGTATCACCGGTTTTGTTTATCCTGTCTATAGCGGCCTTTTTATCAAGCGGTGCCTTAAGTGCGGCGCTGACAGGTTCTATTGAAGCTTTGTATGTCACATCACCTCTTTTTACAGTGAGGCTTCCGGGCTCGCCTTCTCTTAAAACAAGCTCTCCCTCTATCGAAAGCTTTCTTTTTTCAGGCGAAGGCTCTGCAGCATTTGAAACGAAATTAGGCTTCACATAAGTCACCATATCAGAGCCATTGTGGTCGAAATAATACCTGTCTGTGAAACCACAGCGGTTTCCAAGTGCCTTTATCCTGTCATAATCAGCATCGCTAACAGGCTTTTTGCTGTCAATATAGCTTCTGTAGTATTTTACCACTCCGCATGCATACTCAAGCTGCTTCATACGCCCCTCAATCTTGAGCGAATAAACACCTGCATCATGCAGCTTGTCAAGAGCCTTTATACCACACATATCTTTAAGGCTTAAAATGTATTCATCCTTTTTGCCCTCCACGGTATACGGCAGTCTGCACGGCTGTGCACAGCGGCCTCTGTTTCCGCTTCTACCACCTAAAATACTGCTGAAAAGGCACTGTCCTGAATACGAATAGCACAATGCTCCGTGCACAAAGGCTTCAAGCTCCATGCCGGTTTCCTCATGTATGCGCTTCATCTCGGCAAGAGAAACCTCCCTTGCCATGACCACACGCGTCACTCCAAACTGTGAAAGAAAACGCACTCCGTCTGCTCCCGTTACCGTCATCTGTGTACTCGTATGTATCTCCATTGACGGAAAATACTCATGGATAGCCTTCACCACTCCAATATCCTGCACTATCACTGCATCAAGTCCTCTTTTGTAGTATGGAAGCAGGTAGTCGTAGAGCTTTGAAAACTCACTGTTTTTAATCAACGTATTGACCGTCAGATACACCTTTACTCCTCGTAAATGCGCAAAATCAATTGCCTCTAAAAGCTCCTCTTCTGTGAAATTATTGGCATATGCCCTGGCTCCAAACATGCTTCCGCCCACATACACAGCATCGGCGCCGCTTTCTATCACACCCTTAAGTATCTCAAGGCTTCCTGCCGGTGCAAGCAGTTCAAAATCTTTATTTCTCATATATTTCCTCATATAGATGCTCATTTAATATTATATAAACCTGCAATAAAATAGGGAACAGTGTACGATAACTGTTCCCCTTTTATTGCTATTTATCGCTACTGTCATTTGCCCCATTGGAAGCATGTGCAGATTTTTTAACAGGCTTTTTTCCATCAAGAAGTGACTCCTCAAGAGTTGCCTCAAGTCTCGCCTTGTTGAGTAAAAGCTCTTTGTTTTGTGCCTCAAGCTCCTTCATGCTCGCCTCAGCATTCTCGGTCTTTACCTGATTGGAAATTAAATCATGCTTTAAATCGTATATTTCCTTATCCTTATTCTCTATATCACCCTCGAGCTTTTCGACAAGTGCCTTTGCCTTGAAATAATCATCCGCAATATTGAGCTCGATAAGTGTGCTCTTCATATTGCCCGGAAGATGCTTATACTCATCCATATCATCAAACTCTGCAATCTTGTTGTTGATGTATGCCGCAACCTTCTGTAAGTATTCCTCATTCTCATATCCTGACAGTGTGTAAACCTTTCCGTCTATTACCACCTCGGCATTTGTTTTTGCAGACATTTAATCATCCTCCGTTTTCACATTTATTCAAACCAGCTATATTAGTATTAATATTACTATCAATTTCAATATCAAATACTTAATTATTATATGCCTTATAGATATAAATTGCAACTTTAAGCCCTTTTTTCTCTCAAAATGCTCAAAGGCAAGGTCTGTCGCCACTCGCCCCTTTGGTGTGCGGTTTATAAAGCCGTTCTTCACCAGATACGGCTCGTAAACATCCTCAATGGTTCCGGCATCCTCACCTATTGCCGCTGCAAGCGTATCAAGGCCCACCGGTCCTCCCGCAAACTTGTCAATGATAGTGAGAAGTATATTTCTGTCGTTTAAATCAAGTCCGTACTTGTCCACTTCCAAAAGATCCAGTGCAAAGCTTGCCACATCATAGGTGATTTTGCCGTCATACTTGACCTGCGCAAAGTCCCTGACACGCTTTAGAAGTCTGTTTGCAAGTCTTGGGGTACCTCTTGAACGACGCGCCATCTCGTAGGCTCCCTTGTCATCTATCTCAACTCCAAGCACCTTTGCGGAATTGACGATAATATGCTTTAGCTCATCGACAGTATAAAACTCCATGTGATTTACCACGCCAAACCTGTCCCGAAGAGGTGCCGAAAGCATACCCGCCCTCGTTGTTGCACCTACAAGTGTGAATTTTTGGCAGGTTGAATCTGATTGACTTTGCAGACTCGCCCTTTCCAATCATGATATCAATGGCGTAATCCTCCATAGCAGGATAGAGCACCTCCTCCACCTGACGGTTTAATCTGTGAATCTCATCGACAAAAAAGTATATCTCCCTCAGAAAGTCCGTTGAGTATGGCTGCCATCTCTCCCGGCTTACCTATTGCAGGACCGGAGGTCACCTTTATCTTTGTACCCATCTCATTTGCAATGATTCCAGCAAGTGTTGTCTTTCCAAGCCCCGGAGACCCGTAAAACAGCACATGATCGAGCGCCTCGCCCCTTGATTTTGCAGCTTCAATATATATTTTTAAATTGTCCTTTATCTTCTGCTGACCGATATAGTCATCAAAATACATAGGACGCAGGGATTTCTCTATCTTTATATCCTCTTCCTGCAATTGTGTGGAAATTACTCTTTTCACGTTTCGTTCCCCGTTTCTGTTTTAAGCTTACAGCTTGTCCAATCAGCCCATATTTTTGAGCGCAAGCTTCAGCACATCCTCTACATCCATATCCTCTGTGATATCAACCTTGGACACTGCCTTAAGACTCTCAGTAGATGAGTATCCAAGTGCATTGAGCGCCATGACAGCATCATTTTTCACAGTGCTGTTCATGGATACAGCAGCACCGGAAGTCTGATTCTCAAGCTTCTTTTCAAATGCATCCTCAAGCGACAGCTTGTCCTTTAAATCAAGTATCACTCTCTGAGCCGTCTTTGCACCTATTCCCGGTGCCTTTGATATAGCCTTTGAGTCGCCCGATAAAATTGCAAAGCGCAAATCATCGGCAGGCAGAGTTGACAAAATCGCAAGACCGCCCTTTGGTCCGATTCCGCTGACTGTAATTAGCAGCTTAAAGATTTCAAGATCATCCTTGCTCAAAAAGCCGTAAAGTATCATGGCATCCTCCCTGACACACAGGTAGGTGTAAATTTTTACATCCTCTCCCTCGTCAGGCAGCATATCAAAATACTGCGTCGGTATGTAAATGAGATAGCCTACGCCTGCTGCCTCCACTACAATGCTGTCTATATTTTTTTCTGCAAGCTCTCCTTTTATATATGCATACATTGAATCCATTTGTTACTGTTTCGTCTGTAGCCTGACACACAGGCATAAAAACAGCAGCATCTCCTTTTGTTATTAAATATACGTAGATTACAGCCCATTAAAACTATACATGAAAGCTGTCAGAAATCCTCAAAAGCACCTGTGAAGCTACTGTTCCAATCACAAGTCCCGTGATGCATCCTGCCACAAGAAGCACCGGAATATAGTACACTACGCTGTAGGTTGACAAAATTATAGCCGCAACTATTATCTGCCCTATATTGTGACACACTCCACCGACCAGGCTTATTGAAACCGAACTGAATTTATCTGATTTCTTAAGCAGGTACATAACGATAAAGCTTAGTATACAGCCTGCCAGTGAATATATGATGCTGAACGCATTTCCAAACATAAAGCCTGAAAGCACCGCACGAAATACACATAGCAGAAATGTCTCCATGGGTGCTGCTATATAAAGCATGATTACTGTCACTATATTTGTAAGCCCAAGCTTCACTCCCGGTATGCCTACCGCAAACGGTATAAGTGACTCAACATAGCTTAGCACCAGTGCCAGTGCCATAAGCATACCAAGATATGCAATCTTTCTGGTTTTCATTTATCTCATTCTTTCTATAAAAATGTTCGGGTATCACTTGGATATCGAATCTATATCTGATTTCGTGTTCGCTTTTTACCGTCACAACAACCTTATTCGGCAGACAGATAATCGACTCTCCCTCCTTGGATATCGCCTTCTGCTTCACACACAGATGATCCGGACAGTCGGCAGAGGTCATATCCGCCACACCGCCCTTTATGACAAGGGTGTTAGTAACATCGCCATCGCCGTTTTTTATCTCAATTGTATCATCCTTTGAAAGCGGATATGTGCCATAGGCCCTTCCATCGATAGTCACCTCGACACATGCATCGCTATCCGTATCCTGCCCCTTTAAATATACAAGCTTCCATACAAGAAGCAGAGCGACAGAGATAATTACAATAACCGATATCAGGATTATATCATTTCTGCCAAAACGCTTACGCATCCTCTTTTATCTCTCCCATATAGTAAAAGCCTCTGCACTCATCAAGCTTCACATTATAAATATTTCCAATCATATCCTCGGTACCCGGAAAATGTACGATTGAATTATTGTCCATACGTCCGGTCACATAGCCATCCTTCTGGTCATCCATCTCCTCTGCAAGTACCGGCACCACTTTGCCCTCATAGCATTTTGCCTTTTTCTGATGAGATAGTCTGAACCTCCTTTAAGAGCCTGTCAAACCTGTCCTTAACCACATCATCCGGCACCTGATTCTCCATGGTAGCTGCGCGTGTGCCTGTTCTCTTTGAGTAAATAAATGTAAAAGCACTGTCATATCTGACCTGCTTGACAACATCCATTGTCTCAAGGAAATCCTCCTCAGTCTCTCCCGGGAAGCCCACAATGATATCAGTTGTGATTGCAATATCAGGAATCTGCTCACGAAGTCTCTTTACCTCGTCGAGATATTTTTCCTTGTCATAGTGCCTGTTCATCTCCTTAAGCACTCTTGAGCTTCCTGACTGAAGCGGCAGATGCATATGCTTGCACACCTTGTCGCACTCCTTTATCGCCATAATCAGGTCATCTGATAAATCCTTTGGATGAGATGTCATAAAACGAATCCTCTTAAGTCCCTCAATCTTATTGACCTCGCGAAGAAGCTCTGCAAAGGTTATAGGATTGTCAAGAGTTTTACCGTATGAGTTGACATTCTGTCCGAGAAGCATTATCTCGCACACTCCGTCTGCAACAAGCTTTTCTATCTCTCTTATGATATCCTTAGGCTCCCTGCTTCTCTCACGTCCTCTCACATATGGCACGATACAGTAGCTGCAGAAATTGTTGCAGCCAAACATGATATTGACACCTGATTTGAAAGAGAACTTTCTCTTCACCGGCAGATCTTCGACAATCTGATTGGTATCCTTCCATATGTCAATCACCTGTGAGCCTGACTCGATATTGTTGCACAAAATCTCTGCAAACTTGAATATATTGTGGGTTCCGAATACGATATCTACAAACTTATAGTGCTTTTTGATATTTTCAACAACCTCCGGCTCCTGCATCATGCAGCCGCAGAGAGCAATCTTCATCAGAGGATTCTTTTTCTTGTAGTTCTGCAGATATCCAAGTCTGCCGTACACCTTATTGTTAGCATTCTCACGTACGGTGCAGGTGTTGTATACAATAAAATCCGAGTGCTCATCAGTTCCTTCCACGTAGCCTATCTGCTCGAGTATTCCGACAAGTTTTTCTGAGTCGCGGGCATTCATCTGACACCCGAAGGTCTTTAAAAACAAGGTTAGTGGTCTTCCCAGTTCTTCGGACTTTTTCTTGACATACTGCCTAGCCTTTGCCATGTAGTAGTACTGTCTCTCAGGCTCGTGGGTTGGCGGTGTCTGGGTGATATCTATGTCATCTAAGTTAATCATGTGTTTTTCCTCTCTTAATTAATCTCATGTGAGTATAGCACATTCATTCGATGTTTGCAACAAATCATTGTCAATCAGACAATTAATGTATTCATTCACGCTCATGCCTCTCTTGGAGGCAGCGTCTTTTGTATTTTTTTCCTTTTTTCCCGCTTTCATTGTCTAGGTTGTATTCTATCTATTA
>ENA-OQJJ01000004-OQJJ01000004.1-human-gut-metagenome-genome-assembly--contig:-NODE-4-length-46023-cov-3.472786_pt1 | contig 46023 bp, 43 predicted proteins | sample MGYA00242606_ERZ504772 | MGnify/ENA primary metagenome ERZ504772 (study PRJEB26092, sample SAMD00036363) | human gut metagenome | host: Homo sapiens | study: EMG produced TPA metagenomics assembly of the...
AGGTGTTTCTATATATTTTAAATATTTTAGTTGACTGATATGTAATGACCTTTCAATAAATGGTATCATTTTTAAAGAAGGTGGTAAATATGTGTAAGGCATGGGATGACCATAAAAAGCGTGGTATTCAGGAAGGTAGATATCTTGAAATATATTCGTTAGTACAGGATGGCATAATAGAGCCGGAATTAGGAGCAAAGCGACTGAATATGACGTTTGCAGACTTTGAAAGGGCGATGCAAAAGGCGGGATACAAGCTCTAATCAACCAGTCCCTTATTCTTCCACTTTCCGCTCTTCCAGCGCAGCACCATACCGACGGCCCTGATGCACTCGTCACTTGCGAGTCCGATGTAAGCACCGACTGCGAGAAGCCCCAGATGAAGTCCGAAGAAGTATGTTCCACCGACCGCCGCAAGGTACATGAAAACAGCACCCATGACAACCGGGAATACGGCGTCACCGCTTGTCTTCAGTGCCTGACCATAGACCAGATTGGTGACTCTTCCAAGCTCCAGCACAATATCGATGGCGAGAAGCTTTGTGACAAGATTTATCATCTGTACGTCATTTGTGAAGATTCTCACAATGTAGTTACCTAAAAGCGCAAATGTGATAGAAAGGCAGGATGCCGTAATCACACCGTAGATAGCGGCTTTGCGAGTGCCCTTATTACATTCGTCATACTCCTTTGCTCCGATATGCCAGCCGGTCAGGATGGCATTTGCCTGAGCTAAGGCAGCACCGATACAGTACGAAAAGTTAGCAATCTGTAAGGCATAAGAGCGCGCAGTGACGTTCATTCCGTCAGCATCCATCTGGTTCATGAATCGCACTACAAGAGTCATTGCGATATTGTAAAGCGCGGTTTCACAGGCAGACGGAAAGCCAATCTTTATAATCTGTCCGAGGATTTTTCCGGGAGCTATGCGCTCGGGACTGTCCTTTGCCTTGATGAGCACAGCGCCCATTGTGGCAACAATAATCAGATTGATAATACGTGAAATAACCGTTGCTGTGGCAACACCCATAACGCCCCAGTTCATTACAAAGAGGAAAACAGCGTTAAGTATAAAGTTAATGACATTTCCAATAATTGATGCCCAAAGTGACTGCTTTGTGTAGCCGAAAACTCTCAGGTAGCTTGAATAAATCGGTATGAGAGCATTTAAAAAGCAGGCACCTCCAACAATGCGCAGATAAGTATTTGCCGAATCAAAAAGCGCCGGTGCAATGCTGACCATTCTAAGAATATTACCGGAAAAAACAGCCAGAAATACAGACATGAGCACACCTATTACAGCATTAAATATAAGCCCAAGCTGCCTTGCCTGATATGCTATACCCGGTTTTCCGGCACCGATATTCTGCGTCATGACAGCAACCATACCGCTTGAGATGACACCGAACATGATGATGAAAACGGAGATATATGTATTTGCCGTGCCGACAGCACCAACCGCCTGGTCGCTCACGGATGACAGCATAAGAGTGTCAACCATGCCTGACAGCATGTAAAAAAGTGTTTCGAAGCATATTGGAATGCAAAGCTGTGTAAGTGTTTTTCTTTGAACCTGCATATAGATTACCTGATTTATAATGTATGTATACTTTGCGATATTAACAGAAAGAATGCAAACTTCTCATTATAAACTTCATTTGGGAGAGGAAGATATAAAGAAGAGAAGCTTGCATGCATCAATCAATATATTACATTATCACAAATAATTCTTGTATTATTTCAAGGAAAAATTGTACTATTTCTACTTTATCTATAACTGAGTCATTATTCATATTACAGTGTTGATTCATCAAAACCTTGAGAACAAATAAAAAATTGCACACCTTATGCATGTAATATGTTAAAATAAAAATAGTTGATATATCATTATTATAGTAAACAAACCGGATGGGGATTAAAAGAGATTAAGGAATATGTAGAAAAATGTATTTTGAATTAAAAGAAAACCGGCCACACGGCACACCGGAAAATCCGTTCAGTCAATACCATATCAGTGATGTAAAGCGTGCATTCCAGATTCCGGTACATTGGCACGATGAGCTGGAAATAATATATGTAAAGCAGGGCAAGCTGCATGTGACCATATCAGGTGAAAACTATATAGGAAGCCCAAAGGATGCATTTGTGGTATCTCCGGGCAGTCAGCATTTCATGGGCTCGCCGACAGGAGATGCAGATTATTACACGTTTCTGTTTCCTCTTGAATATATATCATTTCAGACGGACGATCTCATGGAAAAATCAATCCTATCCCCGCTCAAACGAGGCAGACTTATGATTAGTCCTCAGATAAATGATACAGCAGCAGATATATGCGAGCGGCTGATAGAGATAAATGCACAGATATCAGGGAAAAACGCAGAAAACACAGATGCTGCAAATATAGAGGCGCAATTTGAGACAAAAATAACTCTCATCAAATTCATCCGGAAAATGTGGAGAAATGGTCTGATTCTGGAAAATGGCACAAACGGCATCAACACAACAGAAAAAGAAATGATAACGTATATTTGGCAAAACTATACAAGGGAAATTTCACTGAAGGAATTTGGTGCACAGTTTCATTTGTCAGAAAAATACATATCACGCTACTTTAAAGAGCATTTTCATATTACGCTGTCACAGTATGTCAATCATCTCAGGCTGGAGCATGCCAGACAGCTATTGGAGGAATCAGCAGCTTCCGTTACAGAGGTTGCGATGTGCAGTGGATATCAGAATGTGAGCTATTTTATACGCAGCTTCAAGAAAATGTATGGGGTATCACCTCTTAAATACAGAAATTTTCAAACTTTACCTTGACAAAGTGACAAAAAGAGCATAAAGTATATTAAAAGATTAATTTAACAGTGTTTCAAAACCGATGAGAAAGAAGAGTAGACTTTTCCGGATATCTCAGAGAGCTGCAGATGGTGGGATTGCAGTATGGATGGATTTGTTGAATGGCCTTTCGAGGGTGATCCGAAGCGTTTGATCGTACAGAGCATAGTTTCTTAACGATTAAATCAGTAGGCGTCACCGGGAACCGAACCCGTTATCATTTCGGCATGTATATTAGTACATGACAGAGTGGACAATTCGTCAAATTGAGTGGTACCGCGATAATAAGAATTTATTACCGTCTCAAGCATTAGCTTGAGGCGGTTTTTTGCATAAACACCCACATGATGAAATATCGTTAGCGCAAATTTGATTTGAGGCTATGACATCTGGCTTGTTGCGGCAGGTTTATGAGAAAATCGCGAACATCGGGAAACAAACACTTCACAAAGAAAGTGAGGAATTCAATATGAAAAAGAAAGTATTATCAGTAATTTTAGCAGCAGTTTGCACCATGGGCCTTATGGCAGGCTGTGGAGCAGAGGGTTCAAAGGGCTCTACACAGAGTGGCGCAAAGGGTGACAGCTACACAGTAGGTATTTCGCAGTTTGCAGAGCATGGCTCTCTTGACAACTGCAGGGAGGGCTTCTTAGAGGGCCTCAAGGAAGAGGGCATCGAGGAAGGTAAAAACCTAAAGGTTGATTACCAGAATGCACAGACAGATACCGGTACAGCAAGCACTATTGCAGACAGCTTCGTATCTGAGAAGGTTGATATGATTTGTGCCATCGCTACACCATGTGCAGCCAGCGCCTACAATTCAGCTATGAATGCAGACTTTCCAACAGTATACACAGCAGTTTCAGATCCTGTTGTAGCAGGTCTTGCTAAGGAGGACGGCTCAAGTGTCGGAAACATCACAGGCTCATCAGACGTGCTTCCTGTTGAGGAGCAGCTTAAGATGATCAGGGAGATGATGCCGGATGCAAAGAAAATCGGTATTCTCTACACCACAAGTGAGGCAAACTCTTGCAGCACCATTGAGGAGTACAAGGAGCTTGCAGATAAATACGATTTTGAAATCGTTGACACCGGAATAAACACATCAGCAGATATTGAGATTGCAGCATCAGATCTTGTTTCCAAGGTTGACTGCCTGCGCAACCTAACAGACAACACAGTAGTAAATGCACTCCAGACTGTTCTTGACAAGGCAAATGGAGCAAAGATTCCGGTATTCGGAAGTGAAATTGAGCAGGTTAAATCAGGCTGTGTCGCTTCAATGGGAATTGATTACTACCAGCTTGGAATCGAGACAGGAAAGATGGCAGCAAAGATTTTAAAGGGTGAGGAGAAAGCCTCTGACACTCCGTTTATCACAGCTTCAAAGGCTGAGCTTTATGTAAACACTGCAGCAGCAGACAAGATTGGCATGACACTTGATGCAGATTATATCAAGGATGCAGCCGAGACATTTGATAAGATTGAAGCAAAATAGTTACGTTGATTTTTAAAGCAGGGGAGGATACACCGTGACACTAGTTTTAAGCGTTTTAGAGCAAGGCATGATTTATGCGATCATGGCTCTTGGAATATATATCACATACACCATACTGGATTTTCCGGATCTGACCGTAGATGGAAGCTTTCCGCTTGGAGCGGCACTTTCGGCGGTACTCATCACAAAGGGCGTTAATCCGATACTCACACTGCTTGTGACATTTGCGGCAGGTGCGTTTGCCGGAATGCTGACCGGAATCATCCATGTGAAGCTCAAGGTGCGTGACCTTTTATCGGGAATTATCATGATGACAGCGCTTTACACGGTGAATCTTCGTATTGCAGGAAGAGCAAACCTGCCAATATACAATATGACCACACTTTTCGACAATGATTTTGTCAGAAATGTATTTAAGGGCGGCTTAGCACAGTTTTCAAATGTGATTATCATCCTTGTTATCACACTTGTGATGAAATTCCTGCTCGACTGGTACATGAGCACAAAGTCAGGATATCTGCTTCGCGCCGTAGGTGACAACGAGACTATCGTTACATCTATGGGTGTGGACAAGGGCATCACAAAAATCATCGGCCTTGCAATCGCTAACGGCCTTTGCAGCTTAAGCGGATGCATTTTTGCACAGCAGCAGAGATATTTCGACGTATCAATGGGAACCGGAACAATGGTTATCGGACTGGCGAGCGTTATTATCGGAATCAGCCTGCTTAAAAAGGCAACATTTTTGCGTGTGACCTCGAGTGTTGTTATCGGAGCGATTGTATACAAGGCCTGTGTGGCAATCGCTATAAAGCTTGGTATGCCGTCGAGCGATTTGAAGCTCATTACAGCGGTATTGTTCCTCATCATTCTGGTGCTTGGAATGGATAGAAACAAAAGAAAGAAGGTGGCATAATGTTAGAGCTCAACCATATCCACAAATTATATAATCCGGGAACAGTCAACGAGATATGCCTCTTTGATGATTTTAATCTGAAAATAGATGATGGACAGTTTGTTTCCGTTGTAGGAAGTAATGGCTCCGGAAAGACATCTATGCTCAACATCATCTGCGGTTCTATCCCTATTGACGGTGGCAGCATAGTGGTAAACGGCACTGACATCACAAAGCAGAAGGATTTTATCAGACACCGCCGCATAGGCCGTGTATTTCAGGACCCGTCAAAGGGAACCTGTCCTTCCATGACAATCCTTGAAAATCTGTCCATAGCTGACAATAAAGGAAAGACATATGGTCTGGGCCGTGGTACAAACCACAGCAGGATAGAGCATTACAAGGAGATGCTTGCCGAGTTAAACCTCGGACTTGAGGATAAGCTTCACACAAAGGTTGGGGCACTTTCAGGCGGTCAGAGGCAGACACTTGCGCTTCTCATGGCTACGATGAATCCAATCGAGTTTCTCATCCTTGATGAGCACACAGCAGCCCTCGATCCAAAGACTGCTGAGATTGTAATGCAGCTCACAGGCAAGATTGTGGCAGAGAAGAAGGTCACAACAATCATGGTCACACACAATCTGCGCTACGCTGTTGAATACGGAGACCGCCTTATCATGATGCATCAGGGCAAGGCGATAATCGACAAGGCCGGCGCTGATAAGAAGGCTATGCAGGTTGATGATATTCTTGGCACATTCAATGAGATCAGTATTGAGTGCGGAAACTAGGGTTTGCGAAATGTAAATATGAATTGAAAATGTCCTCCTGTGGGAGTATTGTATAACTATACTTCTACTTGGAGGACATTTTATATTTCAAGGATTATAGATGAGGAGATGAAAAAAGGTGATTTATTTGTGATAACCGGGATGTCGGGCGCTGAACTTGCGATAAGGGTATTAGATATACCTGATGATGATATAATCATACCCTCATCATCCCCGACATAATACATCCTCCGGCGGCTCCACATTCCATAACATCAGCAAGTCGTGGAACACTAATGTCTGGCATAGCATCATAAGCGGGTGGTGCATCGGAAGCTGTGCTGTCATCACTTGAAGCAATATTGATACCGCCGATTGCATAAACCGGTATCTCAACCGCATCACAGACATTTTTGAGGAAATCAAGTCCGCGCGGAGGCAGTCCTTTTTTGCAGTCGGTTGCAAAAATATGTCCTGCCGTCATATATGTGGCACCAAGCTGTTCGGCTTTTATGGCATCTTCAACGGAGTGGACAGAGGTTCCGATAACCTTGAAGAATTGTTGATAATTGTCAGTGCTTTTTGACATACCTGTGGATATATTGCCGGACATATTTTTTTTAACTATAAGCTTCAAGGATTGGCAATGGCAGATGTATATACGGATGCTCAAGCTCCATTGCTACATTTATAAAGCTGTGCAGCATGCACTGCACATCATATTTTTTACACAGAGCAATCACATCGCGTGCCAGAGACAGATATTCTGCCTCCGGCATATCCTTTTCCCTGAGCACAATTGCATGGGGATGGAGCTTACAGACACGCTCGAGCTGTTCCATGAACGGACGGCTGCACAGGTGTCTGTTTGTGATAGCGATTATATTATCACTCTGTAAAGCATGTTTTGAGTTTTCATCTAAGTAGTTTTTCTTTATTCATATTTGTACCTACACATACCTATATCTATATATTCATGCCTCTTGAAATGATTACGGATTCTAATTTAAGCATTTCATTGTTTACAGGATTCCTACACGTAAATATAGTCGCTCATCACCGGCTGCAAACCATTGTCGAGCAGTGCATTAAATACCTCATCCACGCTTCTGCCATCAGAGATTTCAAACTGGTCATCGCCCTTGTCCTCTATATCGTCCACATGGCTTCCGATTCCGGTGCTGACACCGGCTGAAATCTTGGTGGCGGCAATATTTACGAGATTGTCACGCACACGCGCTACCTCTCTTGTAGATATGGTGATGCTTGCAAACGGCATGAAGAGCCTGTAAGCGCATACTACCTGAAGGAGCTGTGTCTCGTGGACATCCTTTGGATTGATACGGTCATTGTTTATGATAGGGCATAGACGTGGGCATGAGAATGCAATCTCGGCTCTTGGATATTTTTTCTGGAGCAGGTATGCGTGATATCCGGTGGCAAGTGCATCCTTTCTGAAATCATCGAGACCTAAAAGTGCGGCAAAGCCGACACCTCTCATACCACCCTTAAGAGCACGCTCCTGTGCATTTACACGGTAAGGGAAAATTCTCTTGTGTCCGGCAAGGTGGAGAGTCTCGTATTTGTCAGAGTTGTAGGTCTCCTGGAAAACGGTCACATAGTCAGCACCGCACTCGTGCAGGTATGCGTACTCGTCAGAGTTCATAGGATAAACCTCAAGACCTATAACCTTGAAATATTTGCGGGCAATTTTGCATGCCTCTCCAATGTATTCGACGTCTGACATTTTCTTGCTCTCACCGGTGAGAATCAGGATTTCCTGAAGACCGGTTTTGGCGATTGCAGCCATTTCCTTTTCGATTTCTGAGGCATTCAGCTTTGCGCGGTTGATTTTATTGTGACAGTTGAAACCACAGTAGATACAGTAGTTTTCGCAGTAGTTTGATATGTAAAGCGGCGTAAACATGCACACGCTGTTGCCGAAGTGCTTTCTGGTCTCAAGCTGTGCAGCCTGTGCGATTTCCTCAATAAATGGCTGTGCAGCAGGCGAGAGCAGAGCCTTGAAATCTTCCAATGTGCGGTATTCGTGGGAGAGCGCCGCGCGTACATCGGCTGCGGTGTATTGGTCGTAGTCGTAGGCATCCATTTCGGCAACAACTCTGTCCATGATATCGGAGTCAAGCACCTCCATATCAGGCAGATATTTCATATGGTCTATTCTGTTTTTCTTCATGTCCTCGAGGATTACTTCGTTTACAATGCTGTCGTTGAAGTGGTCATCGTGGGCGATATTTGCATTGATATCTTTGTCATTTGTTATATTTGTATCGTTAGTCATTATGTGTTCCCTTCAAAAGCTAAGTGTCATTTATGATTAGTCGCGCAGATATCCTGTCAGAGGAGATGATGCGCTGGCTCCTTTGGTCAGAGTGCGTCCGAGTCCTGACAGATAAGCCATTCTTCCGGCCTCGATAGCCTTTTTAAATGCCTCTGCCATTATCTCAACATCACCGGCTGTTGCAACAGCGGTGTTTGCCATGACTGCGGCAGCACCCATTTCCATAGCCTCGCATGCCTGTGAAGGACGGCCTATGCCTGCATCCACGATGATAGGCAGGTCGATTTCGTCAATCAGAATCTGGATAAATTCCTTTGTGCAGATACCCTTGTTTGAGCCGATTGGCGCACCGAGAGGCATGATGCAGGCAGCACCGGCGTTTGCAAGGTCTCTTGCCACGTTGAGGTCAGGATACATGTAAGGCATTACGACAAAGCCCTCCTTTGCGAGAATCTCTGTAGCCTTTATTGTCTCAAAGTTGTCCGGAAGCAGATATTTACTGTCGCGCATGATTTCAATTTTTACGAAATCTCCACAGCCCAGCTCGCGGGATAAACGTGCGATTCTTACAGCCTCATCGGCATTTCTGGCGCCTGATGTGTTTGGAAGCAGTGTGACATTGTCCGGAATATAGTCGAGGATGTTTGCCAGTCCTCCATCGTTTGCACGGCGCAGAGCCAGTGTGATAATCTGTGCATCAGCCTTCTCAATGCAGGCTTTTACCAGGTCGAGTGAAAACTTTCCCGATCCAAGGATGAAACGTGAGGTAAACTCGTGACCTCCTAAAACTAATTTGTCGTTTGCTAAATCTATATTTTTACTCATGATTAACTCCTTATATTTTTATTGATGGTGTAAAAAGTGTTTGTTTTTAATCAGCCCCCGCCCATAAAGCTTAAAATCTCTACCACATCGCCGTCGGCGATAGCAGTGCTGTCATACTCAGTCTTTGGAAGAATCTCTTCATTCAGCTCCACAACGATGTGCTTAGGGTTGTAATTGTTAGCTGAAAGATACTGCGAAACAGTCATGCCGCATACATCTGCAGCTTCTTTACCGTTGATTTTTACCATTGTGCGTCTCCTTTCCGGATTGAGATGTGGAAAAACGGGGATTACCCCGAAGCAATACATTAAAAAAGAGTTCACAAAGTAATACACCCGCGGTGGTGTACCCCTTCATGAACTCTGTTCACTCTCAAAAATCCGTTATTAAACTATGTAAATATGTAAAAATTAAAAGGGAGATACCAATAATTTTACAAACATGAGTATAGTACCTTGCACCGGCAAAGTCAACTGATTTTTAATAAAACCGCATTACGTTACTGATATGTTGTAACTGCATTACAACAATTTCCAACAAATTTTACATAACGCAGACAGTATATTTTCATTAGAATGATATGATTAAAGGGTCAAAAGGTATCATCGATGCATGCGTAGCATGTAGTAATCTGATTAATCATAAATGAGGGGCAAAATACCTTTTGACCCTCATATCATGTAATAAAAGGTAATAAAAATGATATTGAATAATTTCTGATAGCCGATTTAATGGAGGAAAATAATGTTTGACGAAGAAATGATAACAAAAATACAGATACATAATATTACTTCTTGGTACAGCAGTATCGTTTGTGCTTGGCTTTGCGGTGGCATTTGCACTTGCTAAGCTCTGTGGAGTGATGGCTTTAAAGGCAGTGCTCAATATCGCTTTCACGGCAGGCGGTATCACAGGAATGCTTGGCTTTGTGTGCATTTGTCTGGCTGAGCTTAGACGCATATAGTACATCAGAAAGCTGATGCATCGCGCGGTTTTGCGAATGTGTGTGGGGAATCTGAATAGCTACTAATAAGAAAAGAAAGGAAGCGGAATAAATTATTTTGACATACGACGAAATAAAAAAAGAACAAAGAAATATGTGAATGCTTGCGAAAGGGAGATGAAAACCTCGGAGTGCTGGGCTACACAGATCATTCGGCGGTACACTGCACGATGGTTGCAAAGCGTGCCGCATATATTTTAAAAAAAATTCGGATACAGTGAAGAGGATATTGAGCTTGTAAAGATAGCGGGCTTTATGCATGATATTGGAAATGTGGTCAACAGAAAGCATCATGCTGAGTACGGAGCGATTTTAGCGAACGAGATTCTCAAAAAGACTGATATGAGCATGAAGGACAGGATTACGGTTGTCTCTGCGATAGGTCATCACGATGAGTCCACAGGAGGAGCAACGGATCCGGTCTCTGCAGCTCTTATCATTGCAGACAAGACGGATGTGCGAGAAACCGTAGTCAGGGAAAAGGCAAAGGAAAATTTTGACATTCACGACAGGGTAAATTACGCTGTTACGGATGCGGCGCTCAAGATTAATATAGATAAAAAGGTCATTGCGCTCAATCTTCAGATTGATACAAGCATCTGCTCGATGTATGAGTATTTTGACATTTTCTTAGGGCGCATGATGATGTGCCGCGGTGCCGCCGGGATACTCGGAGCTACCTTCAAGCTCACTGCCAATGGCTCTAAGGTATTGTGATGAGTGCATGGGCAGATATTATTGGACAAAAAATCATCAATGGATCTGAATAGTTACCGATTTCGCACAAAAAGTGCATATTCGCACACAAACAAAACAAAATACAAATTTTATTGAAAAACTTACTTATAAAGTTTCTCAACTCTTGAACTTAAAAATGATTGATAGTATAATTTAAGCGATTGGTGAAAATAAGATTAAATGATAAGGAGGAAATCGCAATGATTACCTGGAACAACTTGGATACCCTGGAATCCTTCAAGGAGCTTTCTAAAGTGGGACGTGTTGACATAAAAGAGGCCATGTCAGGAGACAATGGCGCTAAGCGTGTCAAGGAGTACAACATCCCAATGGCAGAGGGATTCACTTACAACTTTGCTGCAAAGCAGGTTGACGCAGATGTGCTTGAGGCACTTGCAAATCTTGCAAAGGAGGCTCAGCTTACAGAGAAATTTGAGGCACTTTACAATGGTGCTGTTATCAATACAGGTGAGAACCGTCTCGTTCTTCACCAGCTCACTCGTGGACAGCTCGGAGATGCTGTAGTGGCAGACGGAGTTGACAAGCGTAAATTCTACGTAGAGCAGCAGGAGAGAATCGCTGAGTTCGCAAACAAGGTTCACTCAGGCGAGATTACAAACGCAGCAGGAGAGAAGTTTACAACAGTTGTTCAGATAGGAATCGGCGGAAGCGATTTAGGACCTCGTGCTATGTACTTAGCACTTGAGAACTGGGCAAAGAAAAACAATACATTCAAGATGGAAGCCAAATTCATCAGCAATGTTGATCCTGATGATGCGGCAAGCGTGCTGGCATCAGTTGACGTAGCTCACTCTATTTTTATATTAGTATCAAAATCAGGTACAACACTTGAGACTCTTACCAATGAGTCATTCGTGAAGGATGCATTAAAGAACGCAGGACTTGATGCTTCTAAGCACATGATTGCTGTAACAAGCGAGACATCACCACTTGCAAAGAGCGATGATTACCTTGCAGCCTTCTTCATGGACGATTACATCGGAGGACGTTACTCATCAACATCAGCAGTTGGTGGAGCAGTTCTCTCACTTGCATTCGGTCCTGAAGTATTTGCACAGTTCCTCGACGGAGCAGCAGCAGAGGATAAGCTTTCAAAGAATGCAGATATCATGGAGAATCCTGAGATGCTCGACGCACTCATCGGTGTTTACGAGAGAAACGTACTCGGATATCCTAGCACAGCAGTGCTTCCATATTCACAGGCACTCAGCCGTTTCCCTGCACATTTACAGCAGGCTGATATGGAGTCAAACGGCAAGTCGGTTAACCGTTTCGGTGAGCCTGTAGATTATGTGACAGGACCGGTTATCTTTGGTGAGCCTGGAACAAACGGACAGCACTCATTCTATCAGCTCCTTCATCAGGGAACAGATATTGTGCCACTCCAGTTCATCGGTTTCAAGAACAATCAGCTTGACACAGATGTAGTCATCCAGGACAGCACAAGCCAGCAGAAGCTCTGTGCAAACGTAGCAGCTCAGATTGTTGCATTTGCATGTGGTAAGGCAGACGACAACAAGAACAAGAACTTCGAGGGTGGACGTCCTTCAAGCATTATCATCGGAGACCAGGTAAATCCTGCATCTCTTGGTGCACTCCTTGCACACTTTGAGAACAAGATCATGTTCCAGGGCTTCTTATGGAATGTAAACAGCTTCGATCAGGAAGGTGTTCAGCTTGGAAAGATACTTGCAAAGAAGGTTCTCGCACATGAGACAGACGGAGCACTCAAGGAGCTCAGCGATATGCTTAATATTTAGTACATCGTTTTGCAGAGGTGAAGATACAGAAATATAAAAACGAGCCGCAATCCTGTGGGTATCAGGATTGCGGCTCGTTTTATTCTGCCATAATACATCCGGGTTAAAGATGATTTATGACGAATTGGGTGAGATAATTTATTTAGGTTTATAGTTACTAATGTTGATAAATGTTATCATTATTTGTGTGCTTTGTGAAAGACAATATCATCCTTGATATTGCTGTCGTATTTGGTATAAGCATGGCCTTGGCTGTTCTTTCCGGCTGCATCACTGTCGTCCTTCTCAGGACCGTTTTCCATCCACCAGGCATAGGCTGCAGCGCCGATACAAACGGCAGCACACACGACAATTATTATTGTTTCAAGCATTTTAAATCCTCCGTTTTACTTTATCAGCATGACGCGGAGAAAATGTTTATTTAATGTATCTAAGTTATATTTCCTCCGCATATGCGCGAGTTTTGAAATAATCAGCGAAGGAAATTAGTTTATGCCCATCCTTGTCGTGGATAAAAACGGATAATAAAGCGCCGGCTCGTGTTTGTGAGACATATGCGCATGACCACGATAGCGGCATATGCGAAATAAAATAATATGTATTAACTGGAGTAACGCACCCAGCCAGCTTAAATTGGATGTAAGCCTGCCTAAAAAACCAAGCGAAGAGGTACGGATGCGGCATATGACTGCAGGAAAAGAAGGTATTTCTTCTATATACTGGCAATCCATGAGTGCCGACATATCTGACTCTGAATAAAGCACTGCGCGTGAGTCCAAGACTTCCTGCTGTGGAAGCGCGGCCTTATCAGAAGAGGCATAAGAGCCCCAGACAACCCTGTGATCGTATGAACCGTATGCTGTGCGGTCAGGATCAAATTCGTCCAGATTTTTGTCGAGACTTAGAAAGGAGCAGAATATAAGACAAAGCAACAGTGGTAAAACCAATATTTTCTTCATGAGAGTCCGCTCCTTTCCTTCCAATTTATGTTTCTATTTTCTTCCTTTAGGTTAAAAAAGTCAACTTTTAAGTAGATTTCTTTTCAAAAATATTGAAATTCTTAATGGGCTGTAATTGTAACCAAATGATTATCTTAAATCAATGATATACATATTGCATAAAAAATAATTGAAAATTTATGCATGTTTGTGCATCACGATAATAGACATTTTTCATGGCACGTGATACTATAATTAACGTAAAAACCCCCCAATACATTATATATTTTTACTATCCCCATAGTAAAATACCTTCTCCTAAAGGACAGCAGAACGATGGCTGTTCTTTTTTTGTCCAAAAATAGTGTATATTTCGGGAAACAAGCAGATATAATATTGTTGAAATGATTTAGACATGATACAATCGGATTAGATATTAGATAGCACGCAAGAAGCGAGACATGCTGATAACAGCTCTCTTTCTTCAAGCCTGCAGACATTGAAGGCTCTGATGTCATAATTCAGAGTCACTGACACCAAATACTGTGAGCAGAGGATAGTTGCTTCACGTATGAGGAGGAAGAACATTTTAAGATTTAGGGTGTACTTCCGGCGAAGTGCACCCTTTTTTTAGTGAACAAAGAGGTACAATAACCGCATGCGCATCTGCATGCTCGCATGCAAGGGCGTATGTGGTTATTGGACATCCCAACATAAATTGAAAATTGTAGCAGCGTCAAGCTGCGGAGAAGCCTCGAAAGAGGCGAATTTTCAATTAATGTTGGGGCTTTGTTCTCATTAAATACAAAGAGGTACAATAACCGCATATTAAATATTATAAGGAGTAACGCATGGAAACAAGAATAGCCCTGATCGGCATTATAGTTGAAAACCCGGATTCGGTTGAGCAGCTTAATCATCTGCTGCATGAGTACGGCAGCTTTATTGTTGGGCGCATGGGTATCCCATACGAGAAAAAGAATGTGAATATCATCAGTGTGGCGATTGACGCACCACAGGATATTATCAGTGCTCTGTCCGGCAGGATTGGCAGGCTGGATGGCATAGGAGTGAAGACAGTTTACTCTAATAAATAAAGCAGACCAGACTACAGGAGAAAGCATGACCGAAAATACAGCAATAATAAAAATTATAGATGAAATTACGGCCTGCTGGAATATCACCATCGAGCAGCTGCATATGCTGCTTGAGACGGATGATATGCAGGCAGTTGATTACCTTAGAAAGAGGGCATCTGAGAAAGCACACGAGACCTATGGCAATCAGGTTTTTATACGAGGGCTGATAGAGTTTACCAACTACTGCAAAAACGACTGTCTCTACTGCGGCATAAGGCACAGCAATACTCACGCGGACCGCTACCGCCTGAGTACGGAGCAGATTATGGCATGCTGCGAGAGCGGCTATGAGCTTGGTTTTCGTACCTTTGTGCTGCAGGGAGGTGAAGATCCGTACTACACGGATGAGCGCATCTGTGAGATAGTGTCCGGGATTAAGGCAAAGTATCCGGACTGCGCAGTTACACTCTCTATCGGAGAAAAGTCAAAGGAGAGCTATCAGAGCTATTTTGATGCAGGGGCAGACAGATATCTGCTGCGCCATGAGACTGCGGATGAAAAGCATTACAGTAGGCTTCATCCGGCAGAGATGTCACTTGCAAACAGAAAGCAGTGCCTTTGGGATTTGAAAGAGATAGGATATCAGGTGGGCTGCGGCTTCATGGTCGGCTCGCCGGGACAGACAGTGGAGACCTTGTACGAGGATTTGCAGTTTATAAAGGAGCTTGAGCCTCACATGGTTGGAATCGGTCCGTTCATATCGCAGAAGGATACACCTTTTGCAAACGAAAAGTCAGGCACGATGGATGAGACGCTTCGCCTGCTTTCAATCATCAGGCTCATACATCCAAAAGTGCTGCTGCCTGCCACAACAGCGCTTGGCACAATCCATCCGCTCGGCAGGGAAAAGGGCATACAGTCGGGTGCCAATGTCGTGATGCCAAACCTCTCACCGGTCAATGTCCGTGACAAATACAAGCTTTACGACAATAAAATCTGCACCGGAGATGAGGCAGCAGAGTGCCGCTTCTGCATGGAAAATCGGATGAAAAGCATCGGCTATCAGGTGGTGGTGTCGCGCGGGGACTACGCAGATATGTGATTACAATAGAAGGAGATAAAAATGTACAACGTAAAATCATTAAAGGCTGAAGAATTTATTTCAGACGAGGAAATCAAAGAGACTCTCGAATACGCAGAGGCAAACAAAAATAATATAGGGCTTATCGATGCAATTATCGAGAAAGCAAAGCTAAAAAAAGGACTCACACACAGAGAGGCATCAGTGCTTTTAGCTTGTGAGATTCCGGAGAAGCTTGACGAGGTTTACAAGCTTGCACAGCAGATAAAGAAGGATTTCTACGGAAACAGAATCGTGCTTTTTGCACCGCTTTATCTGTCAAACTACTGTGTGAACGGCTGTGTTTACTGTCCATATCACATGAAAAATAAGCATATTGCGAGAAAGAAGCTCACTCAGGAGGAGATAGTAAAGGAGGTCACAGCCCTTCAGGATATGGGACACAAGCGTCTTGCAATCGAGGCAGGAGAGGACCCTGTAAACAATCCGATTGAGTACATTCTCGAGTGTATCAACACAATCTACAGCATCAAGCACAAAAACGGAGCTATCCGCCGTGTAAATGTAAATATCGCTGCCACTACAGTGGAGAATTACAGAAAGCTCAAGGAGGCAGGAATCGGAACCTACATACTCTTCCAGGAGACATATCACAAGGAGAGCTATGAGCAGCTTCATCCGACAGGACCAAAGCATGACTATGCATATCACACAGAGGCCATGGACCGTGCTATGGAGGGCGGCATTGACGATGTGGGACTTGGTGTACTTTTCGGACTGGACAAGTACAAGTACGAGTTTGCCGGACTTTTGATGCATGCAGAGCACCTTGAGGCAGTGCACGGTGTAGGTCCTCACACTATCAGTGTGCCGCGTATAAAGCACGCAGATGATATAGACCCGGATGTATTTGACAATGGCATCAGTGATGATACCTTCGCCAAAATATGTGCACTTATCCGTATTTCAGTGCCATACACAGGAATGATAATCTCAACCCGTGAGAGCCAGGCTGTCCGTGAAAAGGTTCTGCCGCTCGGTGTTTCACAGATCAGCGGCGCATCAAAGACAAGTGTCGGAGGCTATGCAGACCCAGAGGCTGAGAAAAATGCAGAGGCAACATCGGAGCAGTTTGATGTCAGCGACCAGAGAACACTTGACGAGGTGGTAAACTGGCTTATGAAGATGGACTATATTCCATCCTTCTGTACAGCCTGCTACAGAGAGGGCAGAACGGGAGACCGTTTTATGGCACTGTGCAAGAGCATGCAGATACTTAATTGCTGTCATCCGAACGCACTCATGACACTTAAGGAGTATCTCGAGGATTATGCAAGCCCGCAGACAAGAGAGCTTGGAATGAAGCTCATCGACAGGGAAATAGAAAAGATTACCAATCCAAAGGTTAAGCAGACCTGCTATGAGCATATACATGATATTGCAGACGGAAAGCGTGATTTCCGTTTCTAAAGGGGGATACATATGGGAAATTTGAATGAGACGCCTTCTGCCAACAGACTTCATATAGGTATATACGGAAAGACAAACAGTGGTAAGTCATCTCTGATAAATGCGGTTACAAAGCAGGAGGTTTCCATTGTAGCTGACGTGGCAGGTACGACAACCGACCCTGTGTATAAGCCGATGGAGATTCATCCGCTCGGACCATGCGTGATTATTGATACGGCGGGCTTTGATGATGACAGTGAGCTTGGTGAAAGACGAGTGGAAAAGACTCATCTGGCAGCAGAGAAGACAGACATAGCCGTTGTAGTGCTTGATATTGCAGATGTCATTGCTGCAAAGAAGGCAGGGGTACCGTTTAAAAAGGCTTTTAAGGATGAGGCAGAGTGGAGCCTGCTATTTGCAAAAAAACATACCCCGGTCGTATTTGCCTTAAACAAGATAGACGAGATTTTGCTTTCCGCAGAGGCACAGGAAAAGAGCAGGGGAAAGCTTGACAATGCTGCAATAGAGGCCGCAAAGTGCTGGGTTATGAGGAAAACAGTGCTGTGATGGGCAAAAATGCAGACAATAGCTTTGAGGTTGTAGCAGTCAGCGCATTAAAGGGCAAGGGAATGGATGCCGTTATCTCTGCACTCACACGCCTTTTGCCTGAGGATTTCGGACAGGAATTTATCCTGGGAGACCTTGTTTGTGAGACAGACCTGGTGCTTCTTGTCATGCCACAGGATATCCAGGCGCCAAAGGGCAGACTCATATTGCCACAGGTGCAGACACTCAGGGAATTGCTCGATAGAAAATGCCTTGTGATGAGCACGACAACTGACAAAATGACAGATGCACTTGCAGCATTATCTCACGCGCCAAAGCTTATCGTGACAGATTCACAGGTGTTTGGCTATGTGTACGAGCACAAACCGGCGGAGAGTATGCTCACATCATTTTCAGTGCTTTTTGCAGCATACAAGGGTGATCTGCCATACTATGTGGAGAGCGCAAGGGCAATTGATGCCTTAAAGCCATCCTCAAGAGTGCTTATCGCAGAGTGCTGTACACATGCGCCTCTTGCGGAGGATATAGGCAGGGTGAAGCTTCCGAACCTGCTTCGAAAGCGTGTCGGTGAGGAGCTTACCGTGGATATTACAAGCGGTACAGACTTCCCTGATAATCTTTCGCAGTACGACCTCGTTATTCAGTGTGGCGCATGCATGTTTAACAGAAAATATGTATTATCAAGGATAGACAGGGCACGCACTCAGCATGTGCCGATGACAAACTATGGCGTGGCAATAGCACACCTGACAGGAATACTCGATAAGGTGAGCATGCCATAGAAAAGCCTTAAAAGCCGGGAGAAAGAGACGATAGCAGTATGACAAAAATATGTGATTTTGACGATAAAATGAATTATAGTGGTGATTATAGCAGCACCGGTTATGCTCGTCTAGCGAAGAGTCTTATTGATATAGTAAAAGAGCAGCAGGCAAAGCTTGGCTACAGGAAGGAAATAGTCAGACTGTATTATCCTCTTTCCACGCTCAGACATTTCTTTGAGTGTGCAGGGGCTGATAATAAAATTGCAACCGGCATGATTTCAGAACAGCAGATGCTTGAAATCCTTGCTCCAAACAACCTGCCCAAACAGCTTACTGACACCATAGGTGAGATAAAGGTCACCGCAAAAAATGAGCGTTTCTGCATAGAGATACCACCTGAGGGCAGTGAGTATGTGCATGAAAACACAGCTGACAATGAGTTCATCAGTGAGCTGATTGCACTTGTCGGCACGCATGGCTGCACCATGGAGCAGATAACTGAGCTGTTTTACAAATACTCGGACGACATCGAGAAAAAGGAATATGCAAAACGGCGAGTTTGACTGTTACATCCGCTTCTTAAATGAGCCGGATGACACATACTACTATTGCTTCCATGACGAGGGCTGCCATATTATTTACCATAGATTTCTGCCGCAGGATTATGCGGACTTTGGATTTTTAATGGATATGTTTCTTTCTTTTGGTGTTGGTCTTTGAATTTACTTTGAAGTTACACGGAAACATAGTTTGACAAAAATATAACAATCTAATATAATGGCGGTTGAGAGTATGGTTTATGTATAATACGCGCACGCTGAGTGAGGGAGACACGATGTTATTGTTCATACCTTAATGTGAACAGCAGCACAGCAGGCACAGCATAGCAGGAGATATACACATGGCAACATTTACCAGAAAAGCCATAATGAAGACTTTTTTACATATACTGAAAAACAAACCGCTTGACAGGATTACAGTCAAGGATATATGCGAGCAGTGTGAGATAAACAGAAATACATTTTACTATTATTTCAAGGACATATATGATGTGCTTGAGGCCATATTTGAGGACGAGGTCAGGCTTGTGATGGATGAGGCAAAGGAAGGCGTGACATTTCATGATGCATATGCCAGAGTCGCTGCCATTATTCTTAATAACCGCGAGGCGATAATGCACATTTATGCATCGGAAAACGGCAGGGTATTAAGGACATATCTGGATGCCGTGGTCACACAGATGGTGCGCCGCTTTGTGCTGGAAAAGGCAGAGGGCTATAGCCTAGATGATAGTGACATTGCTTTTATCACGGCATTTTACAGCAACGGAATCGTGGGCAGCACAATAAAGTGGATTGAGAGATGCAGTATGATGAGCAGCCTACCTGAGACCATTACGGCAAATGGCGTTGGACTGTCAAAAAGCCAATACAACAGAGATATTGTTAAGAGAATAGGTGACTCTTTCGATGCCACAATTTATGATATGATTGAGTGCTGCCTGTAGGCAGGCGGATATTGGATGACAAAATAATTCGAACAGATTTGATAGAGTGTCTGAATTTCAGACACTCTTATTTTTTTGTCCGTTTTAAATTGGCTGTTGCAGGATTAAAATAGCAGACAAAAAGGAGGAAGATACTTTATGCATACATTGGTACATGTAAAAAATGCATATACCGTCATGACAATATGCCTGATTGCATTGGGGGCAGCTTTGTTGTTCATGCCACAGCTTGGACTAAAGACAATGTGCATGTTATATGGAGTGTTTCTCATAATATATGGCGTGACAAAGCTGTCCGGATATTTTGCAAAGGATTTATTTCAGCTTGCGTTTCAGTTTGACCTGGCGCTTGGGATAGTTTCAATAGTGCTTGGAATCATAATTATTAAAAAAAACTGAGTATATTATAGAGATATTGTCCACAGCAATAGGCATTTTTATGTTGGTAGATGGAGCGTTCAAGATACAGACTGCAGTGGAAGCAAAGCGTTTTGGCATCGAGAGATGGTGGCTCATACTCGTGATGTCGTTTGTAGTGGCATTTGTGGGAATACTGCTTCTTGTGACACCATTTGAGACCGCAGGCATGATAGTGAGATTAATAGGACTGAATTTGAGTCTTGACGGAATATTAAATTTATTTGTCGTCAGAAATACCGTTGAAACAATAAGGAGGAATACAAAGTGGGAAATTTAGGACATCAGGCAGCGAGACTTGCTGCATCAAAAATATGTGATAACATTGTAAAAGGACTTTGCAAGGACCCAGAGACAGAGGTTGTAAAGCTCATCGACATGTGGCAGAAATTCATGGGAGATGAGAAGATTGATTTAAACTATGACAGTGCGCGCAAGATGATCTGTGATAAGGACTGCACGCTCAACAAGTACATGCATCGTCTTATCAATGAGATAGATCCTCATGTATTAAAAACAATCGCACTCAATCTGGGCTTTGAGGCATTTGTTTACGGTACCAAGACTATCCGTAAAAATCGTGAAAAGTATGGCTGCAATGTGCCATGGCTCATCCTTATGGATCCGACAAGCGCCTGCAATCTGCACTGCACAGGCTGCTGGGCGGCAGAGTATGGCCACAAGCTGAACCTTACCTTTGATGAGATGGATAAGGTTGTAACACAGGGCAAGGAGCTTGGTGTATACCTGTATATGTTCACAGGAGGGGAGCCTCTTGTCAGAAAAGCAGACCTTGTTAAGCTCTGTGAGAAGCACAGTGACTGTGCATTTCTGGCATTCACAAACGGCACACTCGTGGATGAGGCCTTCTGCGCAGACTTAAAGCGTATCGGAAATCTGTACCTTGCAATAAGTCTTGAGGGCTTCTCAGAGGTAAACGACTTAAGACGAGGCACAGGTGTATTTGCAAAGGTTATGCATGCAATGGATTTGCTTAAGGAAAACGGACTTGTTTTCGGTACATCAATATGTTACACTTCAAAGAACTATAAGACAGTTACCAGTGATGAGTTTATCGACATGATTGTGGAAAAGGGCTGCCGCTATGCACTTTACTTCCACTATATGCCTGTCGGAAACGATGCATCACTGGAACTTTTACCAAACCCACAGCAGAGGCTTTACATCAAGGACCGTGTCCGTGAGATCAGAAATATGACAAGCGGCAAGGAAATTTTCACTATGGATTTCCAGAACGACGGCGAGTTTGTCGGAGGCTGTATCGCAGGAGGAAGAAACTACTTCCATATCAATGCAAACGGCGATGCTGAGCCATGTGTATTTATCCACTACTCAGGAGCCAACATCCGTACACACAGCATGCTTGAGATTTTAAAACAGCCGCTTTTCATGGCATATCATGATAACCAGCCATTTAATGAGAATCACTACAGACCATGTCCTATGCTTGAAAATCCTGAGATCTTACAGCGGCTCGTAAAGGAAACAGGTGCAAAATCAACTGATTTGCAGTCACCTGAGAGTGCGGAGCACCTGTGCAACAAGTGTAAGGAGTATGCGCAGGCATGGAAGCCTTGTGCCGATAAGCTTTGGGCGGAGGAAGGACACAGTAATTAATGATATTTGAAACACATGCCCATTATGATGATAACAGATTTAAGGACGACCGTGATGAAACAATAAAACGCGTCCATGAAAAAGGAGTTGCCCCGATAATAAATGTCGGGGCTTCTATTGGTTCTACCATGACTACAATGGAGCTCGCAAAGAAATATGACTTTATATATGCGGCGGTTGGAGTGCATCCAAGCGACATAGCTGATTTAAACGAGGAAACCTTTGCATGGCTTAGGGAACAGACTGCATGGGAAAGGACTGTTGCAGTCGGGGAAATCGGACTGGACTATTACTGGGATAAGGAGCCAAATGTGCAGGAAAACCAGCGCTACTGGTTTAAGCGTCAGCTTGAGCTTGCAGCAGAAGCATCGCTGCCGGTTATCATACACTCGCGTGATGCAGCACAGGACACCATGGAAATCATGACAGAGGCAGCAAAAAAGAATATCCGCGGCGTGATACACTGCTATTCCTATTCACCGGAGATGGCACTGGAGTATGTAAAGCTGGGGTATTATATCGGAGTTGGAGGTGTCGTAACTTTCAAGAATGCAAAGAAGCTGGTACAGACAGTGTCAGAGCTTCCACTTGATAGAATCCTTCTTGAGACAGACTGTCCATACATGGCTCCGGAGCCACATCGAGGCACAAGGAATGATTCGTCAAACATTCCATATGTCATATCAAAGATAGCGGAAATCAAAGGCACTACGCCCGATGAGGTAGAGCGCACGACACGTGCCAATGCATTTGAACTGTTCACACGTGTAAATAATTGAGCCACAACTTGAGGTATGAAAACCGCGAAAATTTACAAATATAATTGAAATAAAGGCATTTCATGTGATAATATGATTAAAGGGTCAAAAGGTATCATCGATGCATGCTTGCATGCAATTCGATGAATAGCTTAGTGATCCTCATATCATAATATAAAGACAGCAGTTAGACTGTCACATCAGATGAAACGACACAAGGAGTGCATATCATGGCATATTTGGGAAATCCTAAGAACACAATCGAGGTTTTGCAGAAATACAATTTCAATTTTCAAAAGAAATTCGGACAGAACTTCCTTATTGATACAGGCATTTTGGAGGAAATCATAGACTCGGCCGGCATCACAAAGGACGATATGATACTTGAGATAGGCCCGGGAATAGGTACGATGACACAGTATCTGTGTGAGTCGGCGCGCCAGGTAATAGCAGTCGAGATAGATACAAATCTGATACCTATACTTAAGGATACTCTGAGCGAATATGATAATGTAAAGGTCATAAATGATGATATATTAAAGGTAGACATAAATGCTCTGGCAGAAGAATATAATAATGGTAAGCCGATAAAGGTTGTTGCAAACCTGCCATATTACATAACGACACCTATTATTATGGGGCTGTTCGAGAGTCATGTGCCGATAGACAGCATTACAATTATGGTGCAGAAGGAGGTCGCAGACCGTATGCAGGCAGGTCCCGGCAAGAAGGATTACGGAGCTCTGTCACTTGCGGTGCAGTATTATTCGCACCCTGAGATAGTGGTAAATGTGCCGCCAAGCTGTTTCATGCCACAGCCAAAGGTAGGAAGTTCTGTTATATCGCTCAAGCGATACGAAAAGCCGGTGGTTGATGTAGATGATGAAAAGCTGATGTTCAAAATCATCAGGGCATCTTTCAACCAGCGCAGGAAAACTCTTGCCAACGGGCTCAACAATTTCGGTGGTATGGGACTGACCAAGGAGCAGATACAGCAGAGCATAGAGGCTCTCGGAGTTCCTGTAAATGTGCGTGGTGAGGCTCTAAGCCTTGCACAGTTTGCACAATTATCAAATATAATTGGTGCCGCAAAATAGAAAAAGCATGAATAAATCCATGCAGACAGGACATACTATCATCAGAACAATTCAGATGATGGAGGTAATGTCCTATGAAAAAACAACAAATTGCAGCAGCGGCATGTCTCGTGGCTGGAGCCATAGGATTTGCAGCGGTATATTCAACACAGAAACCCGGGAAGACGAGATACCAACAGAAATTTCACAGACTTCGTCTATAGTTGAGCCTACAGAGAAAAAGACACCACAGAAAACTACAGAAAAAGTAGACTCAGAGACAAAAATGGGACAGGAAGAATCAGCTGCAGGGCAGCAGGAAAATCAGCAGCCTACGGAAAAACAACTGCAGTTTGTCCCTGAAAATGTGACAAACTGGCCTGTAAAGGGAGATGTGCTTTTGCCGTTTTCCATGGACAAGACGGTTTATTTCCCGACACTAGACCAGTATCAGTATAATCGTGGCATGGTAATACGTGCAAACGAAGGAGATGCGGTATGCTCAGTTACCGAGGGCAGGATTATAGACATATATGACAGCGCAGAGACAGGCTGCACAGTAGTGCAGGATTTAGGAGACGGATATACGGCTACTTACGGACAGCTTGCAAATCTAACCTGCAGTGAAGGCGACGTGCTTGAGGCAGGAGAAACACTTGGAACAGTTGGAAAGGTGACCAGATACTATACTGTTGAGGGAACCAATGTGTATTTTGCTATGGAACAGGATGGAAAACCGGTCAATCCTATGGACTATTTCGGAGATATATAGAGGTGAAAAGTGGAGTTTAACGAATACAATGAGAGTGTGAAAAACTGGACAAATGGCATTCTTGACAATTACAGAAAGGACGCCGAGCTCACAATCAGATATTGCCATGAGCTGATAGATTACGGAGAAAAGACAGCAGATTCAAAGATCTTGGGCTTCGGATACTATCATCTTGCCATGACACTTTATTGCCTGAATGACTACGATAACATTTTTGATATCGTGGTCAGGGCGATAGATCATCTGGAGAAGGCGCAGAGTGGTCGACAGAGCAGATATGGATGAAAATTATACATATATTGTAAGGTGTGCTGACGGCACACTTTACACCGGTTGGACAAATGACCTGAAAAAGCGCATAAAAGCGCATAACTCTGGGAAAGGTGCCAAATATACAAAGACACGCAGACCTGTGGAGCTGGTCTATTTCGAGCACTTTGCCACGAAAGAGGAGGCAATGAGCAGGGAGTATCATATAAAACAGCTCAAGCGCGCACAAAAGCAGGCTCTGATAGATGAAATGAATAAAAATAACAAAAGTATTTTTGCACAAAACGGATAGTCGAAAATAACTAAAATGACCAAACACCAGTGTGAGAATACTTATTTTTTTACAATTTTTTGTGAAAAATTGCCAAAAAACACCTGGCACTTTTATTAATATATACAGAAAAGACAAAATCCTCTTGCGAAACTACACGAAACTGTACTATAATAATTCTTGTGAAAACGTTACCGCAAACATTACCGAAAACAACCAAAGATGTTTGCAGAGACAATTTTAATATTAAATCTTTTAGGAGGGTTTAAAATGAAAAAGAAATTAGTGACAGTATTACTCGCTTCTTCAATGGTAGCAACAATGCTTGCCGGATGTGGATCAGGAAGCGGAGACGGAACAGAGAAAGGCTCATCTGCAAAGGGAGGCGATGGCTCAGTTTACATGTTAAACTTCAAGCCGGAGACAGATCAGGCATGGCAGGATCTTGCAGAGAAGTACACAGATGAGACAGGCGTAAAGGTTACAGTAGTAACAGCAGCTGACGGACAGTACAAGACAACACTTAAGTCTGAGCTTGCTAAGAAGGATGCTCCAACAATCTTCAATATCGGAAGCACAGCAGACTGCGCAGAGTATGACAAATACATATATGACTTAAAGGACAGCGAGATTTACAAGCACCTTACAGATAAGTCACTTGCACTTGAGTACAATGGCAAGATTGCATCAGTAGCTAACTGCTATGAGTGCTACGGAATCATCTACAACAAGGCAATGCTTGAGAAATACTGCAAAAACTACTCAGGAGCAGTTATCAAGTCAGTAGATGATATCAAGGATCTTGATACATTAGAGAAGGTTGCAACTGATATCAACGAGCATGTAGATGACATCAACAAAGCTTGTGACTTACATCTTACAGAGGCATTTGCTTCAGCAGGACTTGACAGCGGATCTAACTGGAGATTCACAGGACATCTCGCAGGCCTCGCACTCTACTATGAGTTCAAGGATGCAGGATGTGATCTCACAGCAGGACAGAAGGAAGTTACAGGTAAGTACATGGACAACTTCAAGAGAGTTTGGGATATGTACACAAATACATCAGCAGCAGACAAGGCTACACTTGATTCAGGAAGCTTAAATGCTGAGTCAGAGCTTGGTATGGAAGAGGCTGTATTCTACCAGAATGGTGACTGGGAGTACGCTAACTTCGCAGATGACAACGAGAACGGATACACAGTTAAGCAGTCAGACCTTTCAATGATGCCTATCTACTTCGGTGTAGATGACGAGAACGAGGGACTTGCAGTTGGTACAGAGAACCACTGGACAGTAAATGCTAAGGCAGATCAGAAGGATATTGATGCAACACTTGAATTCCTCAACTGGGTAATCACAAGTGATGACGGACGTGACGCAATCGTTAATAAAATGGGTCTTTCAGCTCCATTCGATACATTCACAGGCGACTATGAGTCAAAGAACGCTTTTGCTAATGTAGCATCAGAGCTTGCAAAGGAAGGCAAGACATCAGTAGCATGGTCATTCAACGCAACACCTTCAGTAGATGACTGGAGAGCTGATTTCCTCGCTCCACTCACAGAGTACACAGAGCGTAATGGTTCATGGGATGACGTTGCAAAGGCATTCTCAGAGAAATGGGCTTATTACTGGGATCTTCAGAACGAGCAGTAAAATTCTCTAAAAGTTAGTAAAAAAAAGTAGTAAAAGTGGGGTGAGTGGCAGTCACTCACCCCATATTTTTTAAGAAAGGTATATTTGTTATGGAAAAGTCGATTAGAAAAAAATTTTGGATCTTCGCTTTACCGACAATGGCAGCATTTACAATAGGATTTATTGTACCATTCGTATATGGTATCTTCCTTTCATTTTGTAAATTCTCCACAGTTACAGACTGGAAATGGGTGGGATTTAAAAAATTACACAAGGATTTTTGTTGTAAACGGCACTGTGGATACAACCTTTATTCATTCAATCTGGTACACAGCACTATTTACAGTAGTTTCGGTACTGATTATCAATATCGTATCTTTTGCAATAGCAATGGCGCTTACAAAAGGAATCAGAGGAACAAATCTTTTCCGTACAGTATTCTTCCTTCCAAACCTGATCGGTGGAATCGTACTTTCATATGTATGGCTGATGATTTTTAACTCTATCCTGCAGAACTATTCAAAGACAATCGTAAGCTCAGAGTGGTCAGCATTCTGGGGACTTATCGCAGTAGTATGCTGGCAGCAGATTGGATATATGATGATTATCTACATCGCAGGTATTCAGAATATACCGGGTGAGCTTATTGAGGCAGCAAAGATTGATGGAGCCAACAGATGGCAGCTCTTAAAGAGCGTTATTCTTCCAATGCTTATGCCGACAATCACAATCTGTACATTCCTGACATTGACAAACGGCTTCAAGCTGTTCGACCAGAACTTAGCTCTTACAGGCGGTAATCCGGGAAAGATGTCAGAGCTGCTTGCCTTAAATATCTACAACACCATGTATGGAACAACAGGATGGCAGGGCGTAGGTCAGGCAAAGGCTGTTATATTCTTTATACTTGTTGCAATTATCGCACTTGCACAGAATAAGATCACTACAAGCAAGGAGGTACAGGACTAATGGCAAAACAGAAAAAAGACGCAGGAAGTCAGTGCCGTAAGACAGGCCAAGCACGGTTGGATAATCACATTATTATTCACTGTTTTATCAGTACTTTGGATTTCACCAATCTTTATGGTGTTACTCAATTCATTTAAGAGAAAAGCCTACATATTCAAGCATCCGTTTGGAATCAGCACAGTATCTATCACTGAGGGCTTTGAAGCCTTCAAGGATGGTATGTCAAGGCTTTTCTGTAGCACATTAAACTACAAGAATGGTCTCAGAATGACACATTTCTGGGACTGCTTCGGAACATCATTTTTAATCACAGTCGGCTCAGTAGTACTTATTGTACTCTGCTGCTCAATGTGTGCATGGTACATAGTTCGTGTAAAGACTAAGGGCACAAAGCTTATGTATACACTTTGCCTTTTCTCTATGATCGTACCATTCCAGATGGTAATGTTTACATTATCAAAATTTGCAAATATGCTTCATTTATCAAATCCACTCGGTATCATCATTGTATACCTTGGCTTTGGAGCAGGACTTGCTGTGTTTATGTTTACAGGATTTGTAAAGAGTATCTCATTAGAGATCGAAGAGGCAGCTATGATTGATGGCTGTACACCATTACAGATGTATTTCAGGGTTGTATTTCCAATACTTCGTCCTACAGCGGTAACAGTAGCGATACTTGAGGCAATGTGGGTATGGAATGATTACCTTCTTCCATCACTGGTTTTAAACATCAACCAGTACAAAACCATACCAATTGCTATTCAGTACTTAAAGCAGAGCCACGGTATGATTGACTGGGGTGCAATGATGGCCATGCTCGTGCTTGCGATTCTGCCAATTGTTATCTTCTATATTGTATGTCAGAAGTACATTATAGAGGGTGTGCTCGCAGGAGCTGTAAAGGGTTAATATAGCTTACAAGAGGATATAGTTTATGTTATTTAAGCCCCACACTTGTTAAGAAAACATGTGGGGCTTAAGCTAAATTAGCAGGTTTTGTAGTTGTGGATATATGATATAACGAGTGAAATAAATTATATCACATGGATATAATGTAAAAGGACGTATCGCTGTCCGGACGGGGAAAACAATGACAATTGTAGATATAGCAAAAGAATCGGGATACTCAGTAACAACTGTATCCCGAGTTTTAAATAACAGGCAGGATGTTTCTCCTGCAGCAAAAGAAACCATAATGAAAATAGTTGAGGCACACAACTTTGTGCCAAATAACAATGCAAAGAGGCTCAAGCAGACCATTTCCAGAAATATTTATCTGCTGGTAAAGGGTACCTCGAATATGCTGTTTGCAAACATAGTCGAGGAAATCCAGTCGATAATAGACAGAACAGACTACTCTTTGAGCATCACATATCTGGATGAGGACAGTAATCTAAGCAGTGTGACTGACCGCATATGCAGGGAACGAAAGCCACTTGGAATCATCTTTCTTGGAGGTAGCAGGGTGGATTTCTCGGAGGATACATCTTCGTTTAAGGTGCCGTGTGTTATCGTGACAACATCGGCAGAAAACTGGAGCATGGAGGAGCTGTCATCTGTTGCCATTGATGATGAGAAGGCCGGGGAAACAATCGTCGACTATCTCATCGAGCATGGTCATACGAAGATAGCAGAGATTGGAGCCAATCTGGAGCTTTCACAGACAGCTATTCTGCGACACAACGGATATCTGAACAGCTTCAAAAAGCATGGCATCACACCTGATGAGCGTTACTATGAGAGAGCGCGATTCTCATATGACAGCGCATATCGTGCGATGAAAAAGCTTTTGGAAAAGAATATAGAAATCACCGCAGTCTATGCGATTTCCGATGTCATGGCAATCGGTGCCATAAGGGCAATACTTGACAAGGGACTCAGGGTGCCGGAAGATATATCTATCACAGGCTTTGATGGTTCGACACTTGCAGAGTACTACAATCCCAAGATTGTATCTATCAGGCAGCCGCACAAGGATATGGCGGCACGCAGCGTGGAACTTCTTTTTAGCATGATTGATTTGCATAAAGGCTCATGTCATGAGATAATACCATTTGAGCTCACAGAGGGCGAGAGTGTTGCTAGAATTGATTAAAGACCATATAATGTTTGTTGTAATCTCACAATAGTTACCAACGAAGGAATTATTTGGGAGCGGTAATCAGCTTGTTACATTCCGGACATACAATAAACGAGGAGGAATCGCGCGTGGAAGTGAATAATAAGATGAAGCACACCATAAAGGTCGCATGGGCCAAAGGTTTTTCACAGTTTTTAGCACTAGCAGGAGCAATCCTGCTAGTGTTTGTGCTATTTAAATTTGATGCAATAATGGCACAGATTATGCGTATAATAAATATACTCATGCCAATTATCATGGGGATTGTGCTGGCGTATCTCATAAATCCGATGGTAGAGTTTTATGACAGAAAGCTAAGCAATTCGCTTGGCAAAGCCATAGAAAAGAAGTGTGGAAAGAGACCTTCTATGAGAGGGTTGTCAATACTTATAAGTCTGGCCATAATAATAGCCATTATTGTAGTGCTCATAATGATGGTGGTGCCACAGCTTGTAAGCAATATCACAAATGCGGTCAGTCTTTTACCGGATCAGATACAGGACCTTGTGAAAAAGATCACGGAGCTTGCCAGAAACAATGACAAGGCAAAGGAAATAATCACTGAGCTATACAATAACGGCATAAGCTATTTTACTGAATGGGTAAAGGACAATATGCTCGGACAGGTTACTTTTGTGATAAACGGTATTATGGGAATCTTTGGCACAGCGGTAAACTGCCTTGTTGCATTCATCGTTGCCATCTATGTCCTTCTTAGCAAGGATACCTTCAAACGCCAAACTAAAAAGCTCGTGAGCGCATTTCTGTCGGAACGCCATATACAGGTGCTTTCAAGCATCTTAAAGGAGAGCGACAAGATATTCGGTGGCTTTATCAGTGGTAAAATCATCGATTCACTCATAATCGGAGCCATCTGTTTCGTGTGCTGCCTGATACTGCGCATGCCGTATGTAGCACTCGTGAGCGTGATGGTCGGAGTGACCAATGTCATACCGTTCTTTGGACCTTACATTGGAGCCATACCAAGCACCATACTCATCATGCTGGACAGCCCGTCAAAGGGTGTGATATTTTTGCTGTTTATCATTATCTTACAGCAGGTGGACGGCAATATTATCGGACCAAAGATACTCGGTGAGTCCACAGGACTCTCACCTTTCTGGGTGGTATTTGCAATCTTCCTTGGAAATGGATTATTTGGAGTAGTGGGGCTGTTCATCGGAGTACCGACATGGGGTGTCGTGTACTACCTGATAAAGAGATATGTGAATTATCGTGTGAGGAAGAAAGAATAAACGTACTGTTAAAAAATAAGTTATAAATTTTGAAAATAGTACTTGAATACTGGAAAATATGTGTATATAATGTGTGAACGAGGCTTTGAAAAAGAGCTTGTTCACACATTTTTTTAATGGATTTTCTGCAGGGGTGAACCTGCTGGGAAAAGTTATTATGAATTGAATTTTTGGGGAGGGTATTTACACATGAAGACAGATATGACTAAAGGCAATCCAATGAAAATTATACTGCTGTTCTCGATTCCTGTTCTGATGGGAAATCTGTTTCAGCAGTTCTATAATATGGTGGACACGATTATCGTGGGGCAGTATCTGGGCGCAAAGGCGCTTGCGGCGGTTGGCTCGACAGGCTGTATTATGTTTCTGGTGCTTGGCTTTGCAAATGGAATAGCACAGGGCTTTGGAGTTATGGCAAGCCATGCGTTTGGCGCGAAAAAAGAGAAGCTTTTGAAGCATTATGTGGCTTTAGCTATCATTCTTACTGTGATTGTTTCAGTGGTGCTCACGATTCCGACAGTGCTTGCGTCGAGGCAGCTTCTTATCTGGCTCAATACACCTGATGATATACTTGTCATGGCTGATGCGTACATAAAGGTCATTTTTGCGGGAATTTTCTGCACCATGTCCTACAATGTGGCTTCCGGTCTTTTGCGAAGCATCGGAGACAGCAAGACTCCGCTGTATTTTTTGATTTTTTCATCTGTATTTAATATTGTGCTGGACATATTCTTTATCGTGGTGGTGAAGGCAGGCACGGCAGGAGCTGCTTATGCGACAGTTATATCGCAGGGAATTGCTGCAGTTTTGTCATTTATCGTGATGTTTAAGAAGTATGATTTGCTGCGCACCAGCCGTGAGGATTATTACATGGATTGGAACGGAATCTGGCGCATGCTCTCAATCGGTCTGCAGATGGCACTCAACTATTCAATCACTGCTATCGGAACGATGATCTTCCAGGCTGCGGTCAATGTGTTCGGTTCGCAGGTGGTAGCTGCGTATACCGCCGCATCCAAGGTCAGCAATATCGCGACACAGACCATGCCTACACTTGGAACAGCCGCTGCGACTTACTGCGGACAAAATCTTGGAGCAGGAAGATACGACAGGATATTTAAGGGTATGAAGTCATGCTTTTTCATATGTATAGGCTGCGCAGTTTTAGCGGCAGCAATTAACTGCTTTGTCGGACCGTACATGATAGGCTGGTTTATCACATCGCCTACGGCAACTGACATTGACTGTGCTATGAAATATCTGAAAATCGCGAGTGTCTTCATGCTTCCTCTTGCATGGATTTTTGCATACAGAAACGGTCTGCAGGGACTTAACAAGGGTCTTGTGCCTATGCTTAGCGGTGCGATGGAGCTTGTGTCGAGATGGATTGCAATACTTGCCCTGTCAAAGCCATTTGGTTACGGCGGTGTGTGCTTTGCAGATCCGGCAGCCTGGCTTACAACAGGAATACTACTTATTGTGACCTACTATGTGTGGGAGATGCGCATGAGAAAGAAGATACAGATAAAATAGATTTCACACAAATTGGTTTATTCGTGGTACAATTAAGCCACGGATAAATCAATTTCATTTACAGAGATAAAGAGGCGGATTGCATGAATTATTATGAGCTTTCAAACACTGTCACCCCTGATACCATTGGATACAAAAATGGCTTATGGCAGAAAAGATATGTGCAGATTTACAGAGTATTGACTGTTGTATGGAGTGTTTTGACATTATGCTTGTTGTTTGGAATGTTCCATAGGGATGACTATAGTTCAGGAATGATTAAATCATGTTTATTGCTCTTTTTTGCAGGTATTATTTTTCTGGTGTTGATGCTGATCGCTGTTGTTAATATATCAGCGAAAAGGACAGAGAATTGGAGCCTTCAGGACAGGCATGATTACAATTTGGCTATGTACAGAACCAGATACAGGAATAATAGGCAGCTTCAGTCAGTTGTGTTGATAGTGATGGCTAAGCAGCAGCTTCTTATGTCAAACTATGATCTGGCCGCACAGGCTCTTGCAATGGTTGATATCAATTGTGTGAAGCTGCCATATTTAAGAGATTATTATTTTTGCAATGCTGCAGTTTTGTTCCTATGTGATAAGCCGGGCTGGCAGGAGTGGCTGGATAAGTGCTATGCTGTGCCGGCGAATCAAAAGCAGATGACGGACATGCAGATTGGTGCATTGTTTTTATCAGAAAATGCAAAAATGGATTTGTGTCAGGCAATTTACGCAGACACCAGGATAAAGCATAAGTGGCCGACAGCAATTGTAATTACTGCGATATTGGTGTTGTATGCAGGAATTTTCTATGGAGTAGGAGGCTTACTGTCTCGAGGATATCACTATAGATACTGGTTCGAGCTGTCGTCTGTTCTGATAACATACGCAGGCTGTATGGTCTTGTCGCTTTACTGGATAATCAGGTGGATATTATTCAGTGACAGCGTATCTAAAAAGTCAGAAGGGGTAAGGCTATTCAGAAAAGTAATACTCATAGTCATGTGGCTGTGTTTGATGGCTGCCATGGTTATTAATCTGATAATTTCATTCATCGGCATGGATACGGAGAAAAAGGTATATGCGAATGGTCTTATCTGCATGAGTACTTCGGATGGATATAGTACTGATGAATATTATAACATCAAGGTTGGACCTTTCCTGAGACGAAATTTGACATTTAAGGAAACAATAAAGTTTGGACTTATAAACGATGATGACAGCACCGGAGACAGTGGAAATGATGCTGGTGATAGTGGTGCAAATGACAGTGAAAACAGCACTGAGAATAATTCACAGTCATACAATGACGCTTCTGAAAATACAGAAAATGAGAATGCAGGAAATGAGAACGCTGACGAAAGCCTGGATACAGAAAGCATGGCCGTATATGATTACATGTCAGCTGCAGGGATACTCTCAGCCGGGGATGCCGGTATTATTCGCAACGGTTCCACAGCTAAAGGTACTTTTTATTCTGTTTTCGAAACCGGCGAGGCTGATGGAAATACGTATGAGAATAGGTTAGTTTATGACAGAGTTTCCGAAAATGGACAGTGTGATTTGTTTGTTTATGAGCAGTTGGTTAGTGGCTCAGATACAAGGCTACTGGGATTTTATGCTGTAAATAAAACCACAAATGAGGTTTTCTCAGCGGATAGAAACTCATGGGGTGGTGTGAGCAGCAGGGAATATCAGGACGCAACAGGAGAAAATTAGGCTGGTACATGTCACATAAACGATGTACTAGCTGGTTGTCTCCCTGCGAATCAGCACAGGCGCTATCTTTTTGTGCGTTGGCGCCAAATCTGGCTCAGGCTTTCTTTGTTTGCGGTTATCCATCTGCTTAACGAGTAAATCCATGGCGGTTCTTGCGATTACATCTATCTGCTGGCCGATGGTGGTGATTGGAATTATGGCTTCGTTGGCAATTGGTGAATTGTCGAAGCCGACTATCTCATAGCTGTCCGGAAAGCAGCCGTATTTTTGTATGACAAGGTTCAAAAACATGTTGGCATATGTGTCGTTTGCCAGGAATACCCCTTTCTTTTTATCAGGATATTTCTCATCTATATTGTTAAAAATCACCTTCATCTGAGAAAATAAATCGTTGTACGAATCACCGGATACGTTCAGGCTGAGCTCATAGGGAATATTGTGCTCGGTACAGGTGTCCTCAAACGCACGGATTCTGTCGTATGCCGGGACATACTTTGGCACATCTACATTGATATGGATGAGGATATCACATTTGTCACGTATTAAAAGAGATGTGGCCTGAAGCGCACCCATATAGTTGTCGGAGGTGACACTGCTTATATGCATGGATTCTCGCTCGATTGCGACAATTGGAATGTGGTATGAAGCAAGCTTTTCAGATGAGAGAGTGTGACTTAGCACGATAAGACCCTCTATCTGATAAGCTAAAAGTTCATCAATGTAGTTTTCTTCCTCAGCCGCCCCCTTGTCACTCATAAAGACGAGAAACTTATAGTGATAGTTAGCGTAAGTGGCTAAAAGCTGTGTGAGCATCTCAGAGTAGTAGTGCAGGTAAAGGTTTGGCACTATTATGCCGACAAACTCGCTCTTACCGTTTGCGAGAACCTTTGCGAGCTTATTCTTCTTATAGCCGAGCTCATCAAGCGCACGGGAAATCTTTTCCTGATTCTCTAGTGTCAGAGAGTCCGGATGATTGAAATATCTTGAAATCGTTGTTTTTGAAAAATGTGTATATTCCGCAATATCTGCAAATGTAACCTGTTTTTTTCCCATGGGATGTCTCCTTATAAAAATTACTTATATTACAAATGTTTATAAACAGTATACAGCGCAATTTCCAAAATATCAACAAAAAAAGTAACCGGTTACTTTTTGAGAAAAGTATTGACACAGCACAAATGATATTGTATTATCAAATTATAAAGTAACCGGTTACTTTGCCGGTTACGCAAGAGCGTAAATTAAGTAAAAAAGACAAAATGTGAAAAAGAGTGGAGGTCACAGCAAATGAAAGAAAAAAAAGCAGTCATTGAAAAGCAAAGTGACATATGTGAAGAAAAAACTGGATGTTGTACATATTTTTCCTTATGCCGGCACTTTTACTGACAATTATATTCAAGTATGTTCCGATGGGCGGACTGCTCATAGCATTCAAGGATTACAATGTCATAAAGGGTGTGCTGGGGAGTCCATGGGTCGGGCTTGAATATTTCAAGAGATTTTTATCATCACCTGATTTTATGAACTACCTTATGAATACGTTAAAGGTAAGTATTTACGGATTGTTATGGGGATTTCCGGTACCGATTATACTTGCACTGCTTCTGAATCGTATTCGCAAAGAGGGCATCAAGAAAAAGATACAGCTTCTGATTTACGCACCGAATTTTATCTCAGTTATTGTACTTTGTGGTATGGTTCGTATGTTTTTATCACCAATCGGACCAATGAATAAGATACTCGGCATAAGCACAAACTGGATGACAATGCCGGCTGCATTCAGGACAATCTACATAGCGAGCGGCATCTGGCAGGGAGCAGGCTGGGCTTCAATCATGTACACAGCGGCATTATCCAATGCGAGCAAGGAGCTTGAGGAGGCAGCGAGAATGGATGGCGCAAACATCTTCCAGCAGATGTGGTATGTTGAGCTTCCGGCTATTAAGAATATTATAGTGATACAGTTCATCCTGCAGGCAGGAAATATTATGAGTATCGGTTTCGAGAAAGCCTATGCGTTACAGACAGATATGAACTTACCGGCATCGGAAATTCTTTCTACATATGTATACAGAATCGGACTTTTGAATGGAGACTATGGTTATTCAACAGCGGTTGGTCTTTTCAACTCGGTAATCAACGTAATATTGCTGATTATAGTCAATGCGGTTGTAAAGAAGCTAAACGATGGTGAAGGAATCTAGGAGGAAAGTGCAATGGAAAAAGATATGACGATAAAAATCAAATATTCACGGACTGATAAAATTGTTCTTGGAATTGGATATACACTTCTTGGGTTGTTTGTGCTTGCAATAATTGTTCCGTTAGTATATGTAGTGCTGGCATCTTTCATGGATCCGACAGTACTTAACAATCAGGGACTGAGCTTCAACATAAAGGACTGGACTATTGATGCATACAGACGAGTTCTGGAAAATGACATGATATGGCGCGGATTTTTTAATTCGTTTTTTTACTCAATAGCGTTTGCGGCAATCTCAGTATTTGTCACAATCCTGGCAGCGTATCCTATGTCTAAAAAGGAATTTGTCGGAAGAAAATTTTTCAATGTGATTTTTATTATCACAATGTTTTTTGGAGGAGGAATGATTCCTACATTCATCCTTATAAATCAGCTCCATATGGTAAACACTGTATGGGCAATCCTCATTCCGGGCGCTTTCAATGTGTGGAATATGATTTTGGCGAGAACCTATTATCAGTCAGTGCCAAATGAGCTTCGTGAGGCATCAGCCATCGACGGAGCAAATGAAATACAGCATTTCTTTAAGATTATGCTTCCGGTTTGTAAGCCGATTATTGCGGTGCTTATGCTTTGGTCATTTGTAGGAATGTGGAACAGCTACTTTGATGCAATGATTTACCTGAATGACGCAAATCTCCAGCCATTACAGCTTGTACTGCGTTCAATTCTCGTGCAGAATACACCTCAGCCGGGCATGATTGCAGATATCCAGAGTACAGCTGAGATGGCAAAGGTTGCAGAGCAGCTCAAGTACGCTACAATTGTTGTATCAAGTTTACCACTTTTGATTATGTATCCATTTTTCCAGAAATATTTTGATAAAGGAATCATGGTTGGATCTGTTAAGGGCTAACAGAAAGGATGAGTATGGATATGAAAAAAAGAAGCTTCAAAAAATTAATTACACTTTCGCTTACACTTGCAATGCTGACAGGTGTGGCAGGCTGTGGAAAGCAGCAGAGCTTAAATGCCGAGACAAATCCGGACACACCGGTATCAGATGTGCAGTTTCCTCTGAAGGAGAAGGCTGAGCTGTCATTTATCACAAGTGCACCGGCCACATCCACACAGGATCCTAATGAGAGGACTATCTTCAAGAGAATGGAGAAGCAGACCAACGTGCATATCGACTGGACATGCTTCGTTTCAGACCAGTTCTCTGACAAGAAGAATCTGGCATTGGCGCAGTTTGGTAATCTGCCGGATGGACTGTTTAATGCAGGTATGAGTGATTACGACCTGCTCAGATATGCAAAGCAGGGTATTATCATTCCGGTTGAGAATCTGATTGACAAATATATGCCTAATCTTCAGGCAGTTTTTGAGAAATATCCTGAATATAGGACAATGTGTACCGCACCGGACGGACATATCTATTCATTTCCTTGGATAGAGCAGCTTGGTGCAGGAAAAGAGGCAATTCAGGCAATCGGAGATATACCTTATATCAACAAGAAATGGCTTGATTATCTGGGACTTGAGGTGCCGACTACTACAGACGAGCTCGAGCAGGTGCTTATTGCATTCAGAGATCATGCAGACGAGCTTGAGAAAGAGTTTGACATTGAGGGCGGTGTCATTCCTATGTCATTTATTATAAACAACGGTGACCAGGATCCAGCCATCCTCATGAACGGCTTTGGTGAGGGTTATGGTGATACAGGTGACCACTTTGCAGTAACAGATGAGGGAAAAGTCATCTATACTCCTACACAGGAGGGCTACAAGGAGGGTATCGAGTGGCTTCACAAGCTTGTCACAGAGGATTTGATTGACCCTGAGGCATTTACACAGGAGTGGTCAACATATGTAGCAAAGGGTAAAAACCACAGATACGGGCTCTGCTTTACATGGGACATTGCAAACATTGACAATAACACAGATTACGTCATGCTTCCTGCTCTCACAGGACCTGACGGAGTCAGAAATATCACCAGACAGAATAACAGTGAGACGAGTGGTTTCGACAGAGGACGATGCGTACTGACATCAAGCTGCAGGGATACGGCTTTGGCAGCCGCGTGGATTGATCAGATGTATGCTCCAATCCAGTCTCCACAGAATAACTGGGGAACATACGGTGAGAAAGATTCGTTCAATATATTTGAGATGAGTACAAACGCTGACGGCGGACAGATGTTAAAGCATATGGATCTGGGCGATCAGTCACCGGTTGAGGTGCGTGAGGCGCAGTCTGTAAACGGACCGCTTGCTGTTTTAAATGAGTACTATGATGTTTATGTGACAGAGCCTGCAGATGCCAAGTGGCGTCTCGACAACATGCATGAGGCTTATCTGAAGGACATGAACAGTAAGTATGTCTATCCAAACGTGTTCATGAGCATAGATGACACCAACAAGGTGTCACAGTACGACACAGACATCAAGAAATATGCTGAGCAGAAAAAGGCCGACTGGATATTAAACGGCGGCATTGATAAGGAATGGGATTCATACCTTAAGAAACTTGATAAATATGGTTTACAGGATTATCTGAAGATAAAGCAGAAATATTTTGACAGCTATCAGAAATCCCTTGAGAGTACGTCAGAGGGCAAATAGGTTACTGTTCATAATTCTGTATTACCGGCAAAGCAAACAGAATTGGAGGATTTGAATGAGCGAATTATTGGAAAAAGCAAGAAGCTACGAGGCAAAAAAAAATGCTGCTACAGATAAAGAGAGTAAACCTTTGTTTCATATCAGTGCACCGGCAGGATGGATTAATGATCCGAATGGATTTTCTGTCTATAACGGAAAAATTCATCTGTTTTATCAGTACTATCCATATCTGCGTGAGTGGGGACCTATGCATTGGGGGCATAGTACGACAAGCGATATGATTAAATGGGAGCAGCTTCCGTGTGCTCTGGCACCTGACGAGGAATATGATAAAAAAGGATGTTTCTCAGGAAGTGCCATTGAGGCAGATGGTAAGCATGTGCTTGTATACACAGGTGTCACAAGGATTAAACTTCCTGACGGCAGTGAGCAGGAGAGACAGAACCAGTGCATCGCATTTGGAGACGGACTTAATTATGTGAAGCATGAGAATAATCCTGTTGTGACAGGCGATATGCTTCCTGAAAACTGCAGCAGAATCGATTTCCGTGACCCTAAAATATGGAAAGAGGATGACACATATTATCTTATAGTTGGAAGCAAGGACTTAAACAATGTGGGACAGGTAGTGCTCTGCTCTTCAAAAAACCTGACCGATTGGCAGTTTGAGACAATCCTTGCGGCAAACAGCACCGGCAAAATAGGTACCATGTGGGAGTGCCCGGACTTCTTTGGGCTGGAGGATAAGCATGTGCTCATCTGTTCACCGCAGAGTATGAAGGCAGACAAATATGAGTTTCATAACGGACACAACTCTGTATATTTTCTGGGGGATTATGATAAAGAAAATCATGTATTTATCAAGGAAGAGCCGCACACACTTGACTATGGCATGGACTTTATGCGCCACAGACTACACTGCTTCCGGCGGACGCCGCGTGATGATTGCGTGGATGAAGTCATGGGATGCATGTGTCGTTCCTGATTCGCAGGATTGGCAGGGAATGATGACACTGCCTCGTGAGCTTGAAATAAAGGACGGCCGCATCTGGCAGAAGCCGGTTAAGGAAATAGAAAATTATCGTGCAAACAAGTGTCATTATACAGATAAAAAAATAGACTGCTACACGACCTTTGATGGCATAAAGGGCCGCACTCTCGACATGACAGTGGAGCTTTCAGGCGAGGAGTACCATGACTTCACTGTTGAAATGGCATGCGATGATGAGTATAGTACAGCGTTTACCTACAACAGAGTCGCAGGCGTGCTCGAGATTGATCGTACCTGCTGTGGCGTCACAAAGGATGTCGTCTGTGTCAGAAAAATTAAAAATTGTAGATACAGACAGAAAGCTAAAGCTTCGTTTCATCATAGACAGACAGTCTATAGAGCTCTTTATCAATGACGGACAGCAGGTTGCAACCACAGCTATCTGTACACCTCTTCAGGCAGACGGAATCTGCTTTAATTGTGACGGAAGTGCTGTTGTGGATATTGAAAAATATGATATAATATGATATAATTTTATAATATGAAAGCATATCAGTAGAGCATACAAATAATAACCGGACAAATTATTGGTCCGGTTATTTGTAGAATAATATACAGGATATTTTGACAGGAAAGAAAGAGGTACAATATGGATGTAGTTGCATTAGGTGAATTACTTATAGATTTTACAGAAAACGGTACAAGTGCGCAGGACAATAAGCTTTTTGAGGCTAATCCGGGTGGAGCTCCATGTAACGTGCTTGCCATGCTTCAAAAGCTCGGTCATCAGACTGCTTTCATCGGAAAAGTGGGACAGGATGCGTTCGGAAGGCTGCTTGTTGATGCCGTAAAGGAGCAGGGCATCGACACAACAGGCGTGCGCTATGATGATAATGTCCATACCACTCTTGCATTTGTCCAGACCGCAGCAGACGGAGACAGAGATTTCTCTATTTTATAGAAATCCGGGAGCAGATATGATGCTGACAGCGGATGAGGTGGATTTATCCCTTGTGAGAAACGCAAAAATTTTCCACTTCGGAAGTCTTTCAATGACAGATAAGATCTGTGAGAATGCGACAAAGCATGCAATAGCTGCCGCAAAAGAGGCAGGCGTACTGATTTCCTTTGACCCTAATCTGCGCAAACCGCTCTGGAAGAGCATGGACGATGCAAAAAGAGAAGATAAGCTGGGGCCTGAGTCAGTGTGACATCTTAAAAATATCTGATGATGAGATTGAATTCATGACAGGCGAAAAGGACATAAAGACAGGTGTGAAGAAGCTCATAGATGAGTATCACATTCCGTTTATCTGTGCCACCATGGGCAAAAACGGAAGTATGGCATTTTTTGACGGACATATCGTGGAGGCAGCTCCGTTCCTGCGAGATGACACTGTCGAGACTACAGGTGCAGGAGATACCTTCTGTGCGTGCCTGCTTCACGATGTGCTGGAGCATGGTATCAATGACCGGAAGGATGACGATGTGAAAAAGATGCTCACATTCGCAAATGCAGCAGCTTCGCTTATTACCACGAGAAAGGGCGCACTTCGCGTGATGCCTGAGAAGGGTGAGGTTGAGGCTGTAATTAAGTAGTTATAATTTAATACGACAAAAGAGATTATACTCTTCTTAATCTATGTTTAAAAACGTGATTAAGAAGAGTATATTTGTTTCTTGCAGTGCATAATTGTATTGGCTATAATATCATATATAAAACAATGATTTGAGACTATACAGGGAGTCAGATATGGTAAAAACGATTGGTATTGGGAAACAGGATTTTGCTTCTGTTATAGAAGATAATTGCTTTTTTGTGGACAAAACGAGCTTTATAAAGGAATGGTGGGATTCAAAGGATGATGTGACTCTCATCACGCGTCCGAGGCGTTTTGGAAAAACACTTAATATGAGCATGCTTAACTGCTTTTTTTCAAATCAGTATAAGGACAGGAGCGATTTGTTTGATTCATTGTCTATATGGGAGGATGAGGACTATCGAAAAATTCAGGGTACTTATCCTGTGATTTTTATGAGCTTTGCTTCGGTTAAGGCCGACAATCTGGGAGATGCAAAAATCCAGATAAAAGCACAGATAGAGGCTGTTTACAAAAGGCACAGATATCTGCTTGAGGGGGATACTCTGACAGCAGACGAAATAGCTGATTTTGAAGGAACAAATACCAGGATGGGTGATGCTGAGAGTGGATTAAAATTAAATATTTTGTGTGAGTATTTTCATCGTTACTGGGGAAAGAAGACGATAATTATCCTTGATGAGTATGATACTCCTATACAGGAGGCATATCTTCATGGATATTGGAATGAGTTTACTGCATATATAAGAAGCCTGTTTAATGCAACGTTCAAGACAAATCCGTATATGGAGCGTGCTATTATGACAGGAATCACGCGTGTATCAAAGGAATCAATTTTTTCAGACCTCAATAATCTGAATGTAATAACCACGACCTCAAGCAGTTATGCAACGAGCTTTGGATTTACAGAGAATGAAGTTTTTGATGCAATGGAAGAGTATGGTCTGTCCGGTGAAAAAGATACTGTAAAAAAATGGTATGACGGTTTTAAATTTGGAAATCACAGTGATATTTATAATCCATGGTCTATAACGAATTTTCTAAAGGAAAAACAGATAAGTCCATACTGGGCATCTACCAGCTCAAACGGTCTGGTAAATCGTTTGATCAGAACAGCATCTGCAGAAATAAAATCTATGATGGAAACACTTCTGGAAGGCGATTCTGTGGAGGTTAGCATTGACGAACAACTGGTGTTTGAACAGCTCGATAACGATGAAAATGCCATTTGGAGTCTTTTGCTTGCCAGCGGTTATTTAAAGGTTGATTCCTTAGAAAAAAGAGGTCTTACGCTTGAACCGTGGTATCATCTGAGCATTACAAATCTTGAAACCGTAAGTATGTTTTCAAATATGTTCAGAGGATGGTTTAATGCCTCTGTTTCGAATTATAATGGATTCATAAGGGCATTGCTTAGAGGCAATGTAAAGGAAATGAACATATACATGAATGAGGTCGCTTTATCTACCTTCAGCAGCTTTGACAGCGGAAAGCATCCTTCGGGAAAATCTGAACCGGAGAGATTTTATCATGGTTTTGTCTTAGGCCTGCTGGTCGAGCTTAGAGATAAATATGAAGTGCAGTCAAACCGTGAAAGTGGCTATGGCAGATATGATGTGATGATCATTCCACGTGATAAAAATTCGCAGGCTGTAATAATAGAATTTAAGGTTATTGATTCGCAAGAGGAGACATCACTGGATATGACTGCGGATAGTGCTTTGAAGCAGATTGAAGAGAAAAATTATGATGCAAAGCTTTTGGAACGAGGATATAAAAGAGAAGCAATTCAACATTATGGTTTCGCATTTGAAGGAAAGAAAGTATTGATAAAGAAGGCACAAATCTAAATGAAACAAAAATTATCAGTTGCACCAACACTCAAAAACTACGACAAGAAAAATCTCCCAAAGGACATTCTTGCGGGAATCATCATCATGGCGGTTTCGATTCCTATATCGATGGGCTATGCGCAGATATCCGGGCTACCGGCGGTATATGGCTTGTATGGCTCGGTATTCCCAATCATATTGTTTGCTCTGTTTTCCACATCACCGCAGTTTATATTCGGTGTGGATGCTGCTCCGGCGGCGCTTGTCGGAGCAGCAGTGCTTGGCATGGGAATAGAGGCAGGAAGCAAAGAGGCCATGACGGTTGTACCGGTGTTTACATTTTTTGTTGGCACTGTGGCTTTTGGTCATTTTACTTCATGAATGCCGGAAAGCTGGTGAACTACATATCTGCGCCGGTTATGGGCGGATTTATCACAGGCATATGTACTACAATCATACTGATGCAGGCGCCAAAGCTCATGGGCTCTGCGGCAGGAACCGGAGAGCTTTTTGAACTGTCTGAGCATATATGGGAGGCCTTACACCACATAAATGCAGCCGCACTTGTCATGGGGATTGTAGCGCTTGCCATTTTGGTTGTGAGTAAGAGGCTTGTTCCAAAGTTTCCTATGGCGGTTGTGCTCATGGTAACAGGCGCGCTTTTTACATATTTTGGACCGGTAAAGGAGTGGGGAGTGCCGACTCTTTCAGCAGTTGAGCCCGGCATGCCGCGGTGGTATATACCGGATTTCGAGGCAGTTTTTTCAGTTCAAAAGGCCTCAGAGGTAATAGTTTTAAGTCTTTCGGTTGCTGTTGTCATCATGGCAGAGACACTTCTGGCAGAAAACAATTTCGCACAGAAAAACGGATACAGAATAGATGATAACACGGAGCTTTTGGCATTTTCCATAGGAAATATGACTGCGGCTTTTACGGGCTGCTGTCCGATAAACGGTTCAGTGTCACGAACTGCGATGAGCGAGCAGTACGAGGGTAAGACACAGCTCACAGGGCTTGTTGCAGGCGTTTCCATGATAGCAGTGCTTCTTTTTTGCACAGGCTTTATAGGATATCTGCCGGTTCCGGTGCTCACGGCGATTGTCATATCAGCGCTCATGGGTGCCACGGAGTTTCATCTGGCAAAGAGACTGTGGAAGGTCAGCAGGACAGAATTTTTCATATTTGTTGGTGCTTTTTTCGGAGTACTTATTCTGGGTACGATAAACGGAGTTTTGATAGGAATCATTTTGTCTTTTGCCGAGATGATAATCAGAAGCGCAAAGCCGGCCACCTGCTTTCTCGGTGTGCAGCCGGGACACAGTCATTTCCGCGATATCAGGGAGAGCACAAACATCCACGAGATTGACGGTGTGATTATTTACAGATTTTCGAGCGGCCTGTTTTTTGCAAATGCAAAGGTACTTGTGCGTGATATTGAGGACCACCTAAAGCATGATACAAAAGCTGTCATAATCGATGCCGGAGCTATCGGAAGTATTGATATCACAGGAGCTGACAGCATAGAGTCACTTTACCGCTCACTGAAACAAAAAGGTGTAAAGCTATACATAACAGAGCACATTGCAGAGCTCAACGAGCAACTCAGGAAGCTGGGCTTAGGTTATTTAATTGAGCAGGGCTGTGTCAGAAGGACAATACATATTGCGCTAAAGGATATGGGAATAAACAGACCTTATCCGCTTGAGGGTGGCGTAGATAACGAGGAGCGCAGTGCCTCAAGAAAGCGTGCTGACAACAGAGTGCAGGAGTTTGTCTGGGCGTTTGGCGCCGAGAGTGAGGAGCAGATTGAAAAGCAGATAAAGCTTCAGATAGAACAGCTCAAAAAGACAAAGGATATAGAGGAAATCATGCATGGCCGCTGGGCGCATATGGATGAGTTTGACCAGGATGAGTGGCTGGAGCATCTGGAGGAGCATCTGAAAGAAATCGTCAACATATCAGGAAAGGATGTGCACACGCTTGCGGCAGATATCGAGATGCACCGTCGCGAGGTGCATGAGCGTATAGCAAGAGAGCATCCGGAGCTTGCAGAGCGGTTTGCACAGAGGAGACACCTGCTTGATAAGCATCTGAAGGAGAGAAGGCCTGAGGTCTACAGGATTATCGTGCAGCTAAGGGAGGACAACAAGCATAAATGAACATAAACCAGACACTCAAACAATACTTTGGCTACGACAGTCTTAGAACAGGGCAGGAGGAGCTCATAAACGGCATACTTGCAGGCACGATGTGCTCGGTATCATGCCGACAGGCGCAGGAAAATCGCTGTGCTACCAGCTTCCGGCGCTT
>ENA-OQJJ01000007-OQJJ01000007.1-human-gut-metagenome-genome-assembly--contig:-NODE-7-length-41255-cov-3.232664_pt1 | contig 41255 bp, 51 predicted proteins | sample MGYA00242606_ERZ504772 | MGnify/ENA primary metagenome ERZ504772 (study PRJEB26092, sample SAMD00036363) | human gut metagenome | host: Homo sapiens | study: EMG produced TPA metagenomics assembly of the...
TGTTCGCCCATTAAAGCGGTACGCGAGCTGGGTTCAGAACGTCGTGAGACAGTTCGGTCCCTATCCGGCGTGGGCGTAGGATATCTGAGAGGAGCTGTCCTTAGTACGAGAGGACCGGGATGGACGGACCGCTGGTGGACCGGTTGGCTTGCCAAAGCCATGGCCGGGTAGCCAAGTCCGGAAGGGATAAACGCTGAAGGCATCTAAGCGTGAAGCCCCCCTCAAGATGAGATATCCCATTCTTATGAAGTAAACCCCCTTGAAGACGACGAGGTAGATAGGGCAGAGGTGGAAGTGTGGTAACACATGGAGCTGACTGTTACTAATCGGGTGAGGGCTTGACCAAGAAACGCAGGTTAAGAATTGATTCAAAGAGTTTGATTAACGATCAACAAGCATGTATGTAGTTTTTAAGGTACAAACCTTAAATTAAATATTCCTCCTTAGCTCAGTCGGTAGAGCATGCGGCTGTTAACCGCAGTGTCGTTGGTTCGAGTCCAACAGGGGGAGCTACAAACCCAATAATTGTGCAAAATAACTAAATACGGCGCAGTAGCCAAGTGGTAAGGCAATGGTCTGCAACACCAGTATTCACCGGTTCAAATCCGGTCTGCGCCTCTTAAAAAGCCCAGAAAATCAAGGTTTTCGAGGCTTTTTATTTTTTTCAAAATCCTATAATTCTGTCTAAAAAAATAAGGTGGCAAAATTATAGGAAAGAAAAAGTTCACAATTTTTTCTACAAGTCCATTTTTCCATAATCCAATTCCCTTTTTTAAAAAATTAATTCTAAAATATAAGTTTTCATGCTTTAATATTTATAGATATGTCCGCCAAAAACCGTTAAAAACCTTATAAAATCAAGTAAAATCGTTTCGTAAGGTGGACGATAAGGTGGCAGAATTTTGCTTGTTACAGCCTGTGCCATCATACTGTAGACAACCATTTCCTCTGTTAAGCGGAAGATTTATGCAATCATAGCATCAATTAAACTTACCTTACGTTCACTGTCTGTATGAACATAAGTACGCATGATCACCTCATAGTTATCGCCAATGATTTCAGCAGCTTCCTTTATTTCTCCCATATTGTGAGTCTGCCGGATCAGATTTGTTGCAAAAGTGTGCCGTAGTGCATGAAGATTATATTCTGGAATCTCAGCACGCTTACAAATTTTCTTTAGCGTATTGGCTAAATTTTGGATTGTAGGGCTGACACCATTTTGCGTAGATAATATCAAATCTGGAAAAACCCGATTTTTATCGTATAACTCCATCATACATGATAGTGAAAATTCAGCTTCCTTGTTTAATGGAATAGTCCGTAAACTATTTGGGTATTTTGGAGGAGTCAAAATCATTTTAGTCTTTTTTTTGGAACCGGCCTCTCTGTTTTTAACCCTGCTAAGCGTATGTGTGATTTTAATGCCACGCCGTCCTAAAAAGGGCACGATAGAAGATTGACCTAATGCAAGCAATTCACCACCACGTAAACCTGTGTTTAAAAGGAATACAATGGCAGGACCATATCTATACAAATAGCGTTCATTTTTATTTGGACTGGGTTCCATTGCAATTTCTTTTATGATCTGCTCATGTTCTGGTGGGATGATTGAGATTTCCTTTGTTTCTACAGGAAGAACGGATTCTTCCGGCATTATCACCCGATTTAAAATATCAGAAAAGTTTTTTGGCAGTTCGCCGAGAGAAATTGCTGTTTTAATCATTGCAGACCAAAATAAGTAAATTTTCTTTAATGATGAATAACTCAGGATTTCCTTTTTAGCATTAATCGTTGCTGTAATATCATCAGCAGTCAGATTAGAAAATGTTTTGCTAAAAGCATCCGTATCTTTTAAATGATTTTCGTATGTTTTTTCTAATCGATCCAGGCTGGTTTGTTTGAATTTGCCAGCTTCAACCATGAGACTTTTGCGGAATAAGTATTTGTTCGCATAGTCCTGTACTTTGATGTTTGAAGTAATTGCGTCTTGTATTGCGACTTTTATCTTCCAGTCATCTAATAATGCTTTCGCTTCTCCTTTGGTAGGAGCATTAAACTCCTTGTCCGGTAGCCCTTTTTTTCTATATCGGGCAGTCCAACCTCCTCTCTTATTTGGAAATAGTGATCCATCCCCTTTGGATCTTCTTTTTTGTTGTGTACCTTTCGTTGTTCTCGCCATGAATAGTTCCCTTTCTTTAATGAGATATTCATGCCAAATCAGGTATAAGGTCTATTTTAATATAGCCAAGCCTGATTGACAATAACTTTCTAAAGGGCCTAAAAGAATATTTGCTTTCCTATGTTTTTCTTGAGAAACTCCTGAATAGAAGCTGGTGAAGTAAAATATTGCCGCCCAACTTTTGTAACTGGAAGAATTCCACTGTCAAGAAGTTCCCTGGTTTTTGTTTTTCCAATGCCGAGCATGGATGCTATCTCCTGAACGGAGTATGCTTTAAAGAGATTGTCTGTTTCACTCAATATAATCACCTCTATAAATTAGATTAATGAAAGAGTAGACATATCAGGAAACCGTTTCCTATGCCATGTTTCATGCACGTATGAGGTGTTACTATGTAATCATCAAGCTGCAGGCGTGCATTTATGCGACACTATCTGCAGCACCTATATACATTTCCTGATAAGGTATAAAATTATCAAGGTACAATAGCGTAAGACTTGGTTTTTGTCTTAACAATTTCATTAAGTAATTAACTGAGATTTTTTCTAGATTGAACAGATTATGTACTTTTTATAAAAAATTTTTCTATAAACTTGAAAAAAGAGAGGTGGGATACGTGATATTTCAATATTTTAATTGAAGTCATATATGTAAAGCAGAGTATTTAAGAACATACAATATATTGTGCATGAAGATTGACATATACTATATCATGTGCTACTATATTGCTATAGTTAATTTTATGCGCACCCATAGGGGGAGTTTTGGATTTGTATAAATCCGAAGACTCAAGGAGAGCAGTAAGGCTGCTTATTCCGCATAAGTTGTTTATGATTGTATAAAGTGTCACTATCTGTCCTTATGGGGCAATAGCGGCACTTTTGTTTTTTCGGTAATATTATCAGGGATATGAGAATGGATAGCGAAGGAATACTTCACTTTTCATTTCTTTTTTTATGTCCTAATGAAAGGCAGGATTGCCACAATCAGCTTTGGCTGTTTATGGATAAATAAATTTAAGAAAGGTGGTACACACATGAAAGAAACAAAGATTTATGCAGATGAGTTTTGCACTACATTTGCAAGTACAACGGAGATGCTGGAATTTCTGGCTGAGAGGGCAAAGCAGTCCAAGTGGATTCGTAAGCCTACCAGGATGCTAAAACTGGTTCCATTGGAAAAGGAGGCAGAAACCATTGAAGAAGCCTGTGAAAAAGAACTGGAAGGAATAGTAGAGGATACAGAAAAGAATACCCAGTTGGTATTAAAAGTGAACAAGGATTTTTATCCGGTTCGTGACTGTGCTATCCATACAATTCTGAAAAGAGCCGGCATTAATGGAACAGGATTAAAGAAACTGGAGAAAGCTACTTATGCAAAGGTAGTAAACTACTGTCTTCAGGTAGCGAAAGGAGATGCCTTAATCAAGGTGGCAGATGGAAAAGTATCTGCAGTACATGGCGGTGATGATCATGATTACTGTGTACTGGATATGCAGACAATCTTCAATATGACAAGTGATTATCTGAAAGCACATTTTAAGGGAAGTACGTATCTGGAGGGATCTGGAAGTTTTGACCATTCCATTGTGTCTGCTATGTGGACTTTAGGAGGAAATCAGGAACTTTTGGATACTTATCACCAGGCTTTGGAGGATCATGGAATTGAGGATAAGAGCCTTGCTCCTGCACTGCGCCTGACTACTTCTGATGTAGCAGTAAGTGGTGTGAATCTGTATCCCATGATGCTCTCACAAACCAGTAATCGTGTCATTAACCTGGGTAGTCCTATCAAACTGTCACATGATAGAGGGGCAACCTTACAGGATTTCCGGAATAATCTGGACTAAAATTTTTTCCCGTATCAGGAAGCGGTTAAAGGATTGTTGGTTTGATGGATATAGATATCCAAAACCCTGTAAACTGTCTGCATCTGATTATGAAGGAACTCAAAATCAATCAGAAAATCCGAAACGAAGTAGTAGAGCTTTTTGTGGGACAATATGGGGAAGAACCATGCACAGCTCATGATCTTTATTTTGCCATGCACGAAGCTGCTTTCTTTGCTGCTTGTGAAGGATTTTCTGCACACGGATTTTAAAATTGGAAGAAGATATTGCAAAAACACTGGTCTTTGACTGGAAAGGGTTTGATGTATATGGAACGATTAAATTATAAGGAGGAAATGAGATGAATACAGCATTAAATTATCAGCCGGAAGTTCTTGTTGATACAGCAGATTTGAGCCGAGAAGATTGGTTGGATTATCGGCGTCTTGGTATTGGTGGAAGCGATGCAGCGGCAATCATGGGCTTATCCCCATTTTCGACAATCAGGGATTTGTATTTCGATAAAATTGGTGTTACGCCAGTAATCGAAGAAGAGGAAGAAAACTGGGTAGCGAAAGAAGTGGGACACCGCCTGGAAGATTTGGTTGCCATGATTTTTGCCAAGAAGACTGGACTTGAAGTTTTCCCTGTACGAAAAATGTTCCGGCATCCGCTATATCCGTTTATGTTAGCGGATGTGGATTACTTTATCCGTTTTCCAGATGGCAGCATTGGGATTTTGGAATGTAAAACCTGTAATTACAATGCAAAAGACAAATGGGCAGATGATGGGATTCCTGAAAACTATGTTTTGCAGGTTCGTCATTATCTTGCAGTCATGAATATGAATAAGGCATATATTGCTTGCCTTTATGGAAACAATGAAAATGAATTTGTTTACCGGTGTCTGGAACGAGATAGAATGGAGGAAGAAGAACTCATTGACCAGGAGAAATACTTCTGGGAGGAATATGTGGAGAAGAAAATAGAACCACCGTATTCCGGAAAGCCAGATCTCATTTTGGCTAGTATCCGGAAATATAATGGTTACGCAGACAAATCAATTCCTGAAATCAGCATATCTAGCTTGGAATCACGCAGTCTTGAAAAATATCTCAAATTATCTGAAGAAAAATCCCAATTGGAAAAGAGAAAAAAGAAGATTGAAGCGGAACAACGTGCATTGAGCGTACCGTTTGTCGAGCTTCTTGGACAAGGGTGTAAGGCAGTGATCGAGGATGGGAGTTTCCGTTACCGGATTACTTATAATCCTACGATACGCACCCAGATTGGAAAAGAAAATATGGAGAAACTGAAAAATCAGCATCCGGATATCTACGAAGAATACACAAGCACTACAGAAAGCAGGATTTTCCGGATTAAAAAGGAGGTTGCATAATGTTACAAGGAAAAAAGGCATATATTTGTTCTCCGCTGTCTGCCCCGAATCCAGAGGGAATGCAGCATAATATGGAACTGGCAAAATACTATCTCATGCAGATGAAAAGGCTGTATCATTGCCGTACTTTTGCTTCACATGCTCATCTTCCATTAATGTTAGATGACCGTATCCCGGAAGAACGGGAAACTGCAATGCAGATTGCAGTTTTGATGTTGGATTTATGTGAAGTATTGATCATTTGTGGTTCACATATCAGCGAGGGAATGAGAAGCGAGATTCAGACAGCATTTGTAAAAGGAAAGGATATTTATTGGTATGACTCCAAGATGAAACCAGGGGAATTGATGAAAGTAGAGAACTGGAGGGACATAGACGATGAGGTGCAAATATATACGTAAGATTTTTCAAAATGAGGAAAACGGATATACGGTTGCATTATTTTCCACACTGAATCAGGAAGTTCCTCTTTCTGCCAGGGATAAGTTTTGGGCAGAGAAAAAAATCATTGCGTTTACTGCCAAAGGATATGACCTTCCGCTTACGGATGAGATCGAAATTGAGATGGAAGGCGAGTGGGAAACAAGTTCCTATGGGACACAATACAAGGTGGAAACTTTTTTAGAGGTTGTACCTAGAACAAGGGAAGGTATCTTAGGATACCTTTCTTGTGGTTCTTTAAAAGGAATTGGTCCCAAAACGGCAGAAAGGATTGTCAATCGTTTTGGTCTGGATACCTTGGAGGTAATGGAAAAGTATCCACAGGAATTATTAAAGATTCAGGGGATATCTCAGAAAAAACTGGACCGTATTGTGGATTCTTTTGGAAAAAACAAAGTATTCCGGGAATTGATGACTTTTTTATCACCGTTTCATGTTACGCCTAAAAAAGCAAATATGATTCTTCAGAAGTTTCGGGATCAATCCGTAGAAATCATTCGGAAGCAGCCTTATATACTTTGCTCAGTCAAAGGGTTTGGTTTTCTCACTGTGGATGCCATTGCAAGGCAGTGCTGTGCTGCAACAAATGATCCTATGCGTATTTCCGGATGCGTCAGCTATGTGCTGCGGGAAGCCATGAAGCAGAACGGACATTTATATCTGGAGCAGGAAATTCTGGTAAAAGATGCATTGAAGGTTCTGAATAAAGAACTGAATCTTCAGCCGGTGACGGAAACAGAGATTTTAAAAGTGTTATATCGTCTGGTCATGCAGGACAGTATCGTGGTAGAAGAGAATAGGGTTTACATTACCCAACAGCATCAGGAAGAAGAGGATACAGCCTCTATGATTGCAAGAAAATTGCATGAGCGAATTCCAGTTCTTACGATTGAAAAGGAACTGGAGGAAGCACAGGAGGATTTAAACATAACATTATCCGAACAGCAGAAAGAAGCAGTACGTATGGTTTTTGCAAACCCGATCAGCATTATTACTGGAGGACCTGGAACCGGAAAAACAACGGTTTTGAAGATCATCTTGTATATCTATCAGAAAAAATGCGGGAATGAAGTAAAACTGATGGCACCGACTGGACGTGCCGCAAGGCGAATGGCAGAGAGTACCGGAAGTGGAGATGCAACTACGATGCACATGGCATTGGGGCTTTTTGGTGATGGTGATTATGAAGCACTTATAGATGAATTGTCCGCAGATTTTATTAATGTGGATGAGGTATCTATGGTAGATATGCACCTTGCCTATGAATTTTTTTACAAGGTAAAAGCAGGAGCCAGAGTGCTTTTGGTAGGAGATGTCCACCAGCTTCCTTCTGTAGGAGCAGGAGATGTGTTCCGGCAGCTTATCTTGTGCGGGAAAATACCGGTTACTGTTTTAAATCTGGTATATCGCCAGGGGAAGGACAGCAACATCCCCATAAATGCTCAACTTATCAATGAAGGAAAGACAAACCTGCAATGGGGGGATGATTTCCAGATGGTCGAATGTTCAGGAGCAGATGCGGCGGCACAAATTGTTAAAAATATCTATCTCAAGGAAATTCAGATGTATGGTATGGAGCAAGTACAGATACTCTCTCCATATAAAGTGAGAAGTGCAGCCGGTGTCTTGGAACTGAACCGCAGTCTGCAGGACGAGGTAAATCCCCCTGTATCCGGAAAAAGGGAGCTTCATCTTGGCGGTGAGATATTTCGGGAAGGTGACAGAATCCTTCAAAACAAGAATACAGAATTTGCCAGTAACGGAGATTTGGGTACATTGGTACAGATTGCTGAAGATGAGGACAATAACCCTCTGGTTCAAATCGTATTTACAGATGGCCGCAGGGTGAAGTATGAGGCAGAGCAGGTGGAAATGATTGAACATGCAAACGCCATAACCATACACAAAAGCCAAGGAAGCGAGTGCCAGGTGGTCATCATTCCGTGGTTAAAAGCTTTTTATCCCATGCTGAAGCGGAACATCTTTTATACGGGAATCACCAGGGCAAAACAGCGTGTTTATATTGTTGGGGAATGGAAAGCCGTTTGTCAGGCAATCCACACAGATGATACGGGAACCAGAAAGACGATGCTGGCAGTAAAAATACAACAGTATTGTGAACGGTATCAGAGACAGGAAAACAGACGGATCCCTGCAACAATTTGCAACCGGGCTGTGTAAAAAAATAGCAAAATAGTTCAATGTTGAGAATTGGCAGGTTATTACTTTATGAAGGGATGTCCTGCCGGTTCCAAAGAAAGGAGCAGGCAATGAGCGAATTATTATATAACAAGTCAAAAGCAGTAGAAGAACTGAATAAAGTGGAAGGATTTTATCCTCTGGAACTTGCCAGAGTTATTTCTAATGAAGGGCAGGAGGAACAACGGTATCTGGATGTGAAATATCGGAAGCTGTGGTTCCGTCTGGTAAATCCTACAGGCAAGATTATCAGCCGGATTGTTCACTTTACCGAAAATATGGCAGTCGTAGAAGCCAGAATTTATCTGGATAAGTGTGATCAGGAAGATAATTATATTGCAAATTCCTTTTCACAGAAGTTTCGTACAGCAGATATACAGTTTGGGGATAAATTTCTTGAAATGGCAGAAACAGCGGCAATTGGGCGAGCTTTGGCAGATGCGGGGTATGGCCTGCAATTTGCTGATGTAGGGGAAGGAAATGATCCAATGCAGGTAGATGCAGGAATTCCTGTAAATCAGGGAACACAGATGCAGACTGCGATGCCAGCACAAACCCCTGCACCAGGAATGCAGCAGACTCCCAATCAGTCAGCAGGAACCATGCCATCATTTCCGCCTCAAGCAACTCCGGGGCAGCAGATGATGGAACAGTTTTATCAAGAAGCACAAGCCAATGGAAATACGATTGGCGGGGTAACGGGTACAGGACAGATGACAAATCCGGTAATGAGTCCGGCAACTGGATCTGTACCAGTTATGCAGCAGATGCCTTCTAAGCCGCAATTTCTGAATCCCAATATGCCAGTGGAAGAACTGGTGAAAAGGATGAGTTATGAGCAGGCAATACAAGTAGCCGTAACAGGACAGGGAAAATTTAGTGGAAAGACCATGGGACAGGTTGCAATAGAAAGTCCTTCCAGCTTGCAATGGTTCGCAGAACAGTATCATGGACAGAACCATTTCATACCGGCGGCAGCCAAAGTAATTCTTGCAAAGGCATAGCAAATAGCCGGCTTAACATTCTTTCCACAGCCAATAAAGGCTGTGGAAGAAAGGAGGAACCATAGAGTGTATGATATGTCAGGCTTTAGCTACGATATCACAGATGTCGTGCATTTACTGCAGCTTAGAGTACGGCATAAAAATTCTTCGTCAATGGATGTGAATTGTCCATTTTGTGGAGAAACAAAAGGGAAAATGAATGTTAATCTTCAGAAAAATGTGTTCCGGTGTAATCGGTGTGATGCTTCCGGCGGAATGCTAGAATTATACGGAAGACTGCATGGTGTTTCCAGTGCAGAGGCAAACCGACAGATCCGGGAAGCTCTGGGAAAGGGGGAATACCGGACGGATTATCAGGTGGTTCATAAAGAAGAGCCTGTAGAAATTTTTAATGCCGAGTTAGCGGATGCAGATGTCATTGACCGAACATATCAAGAAATGTTGTCGTTATTGACCTTAAATGATAAACATCAGGAAGATCTTAAAAAAAGAGGGCTGACGAAAGAACAGATCGAGATACAGAGGTATCGTAGTGTACCGTTGTTTGGAATTAAAAATATGGTACAAAAACTGTTGGAATCCGGACAGACGGTAAAAGGTGTGCCGGGATTTTATGAAGATCAAGATGGGAAATGGACAATTAATTTTACTTCTAAAAATTCTGGGATTTTGATACCGATTCGATCCATGGAAGGAAAAATACAAGGATTTCAGATACGGTTGGATCAGGTAATGGAGGGACGGAAGTATATCTGGCTTTCCAGTGTGAAATTCCAAAATGGAGTATCATCAGGGAGTCCGGTACATGTCATAGGAAGTCTGGACGCAGAACAGATCTATTTAACAGAAGGTGCATTAAAAGGTACGATAGCCCACTATTTATCTGGAGATACGTTCATTTGCGTTGCTGGTGTCAATCAGTACAGAAATTTAAAGCCAGTTTTGGAAACGCTGAAAAGCAGGCATCTGCAGCACCTATATGAAGCTTATGATATGGATAAAAAAATGAAGGTATATTGTGATGGGGATTCTGAGAAATGTGATGCCTGTCAACGTAAACCAGCCACTTTTTATTGTCCGCATAAGATGCAGAAACGGCAGATTCTACAGAACGCTTGTAGAAAGGTGTATGAAATCTGTAGTGGATTGTCTATTTCCATGAGCCGTATGGTTTGGGACATGGATTCTTATGGTGAGTGGAATGGGCAGATCAAAGGAATTGATGATTATTACTATGTATTGAAAAATACGGGGTGAATATGGACCGGGCAAGTTGTCCGGTCTTATGGAAGAGGAGGATTCGATGAAACGAAAGAAAATTTACGGCATATTTATGCTTGTAGCCATTGCTGTTTTTTTATTTGCAGGAGGAAGGATACTGCAAATTTATTTGAATTATCAGGAAAGTCAAAAAGTCTATGAGCAGATGGAAGAGTTTACGCAAAAGACAGAGAACCACGACTTGTCACCAGAAGCGGTTCCAGGGGAAACACCAGAGGAGGTTGCAGAGCAGGGATTCCTACAGGTGGATTTTAACAAGCTGGAAGAAATCAATCCAGATGTCATTGCATGGATTGAGATTCCTGGTTTGGAAATTAGTTATCCGGTAGTCCAGGGGAGGGATAATGACTATTATCTGCATCACCTGATTACGGGAGAAAATCATAAAAGTGGCAGTATTTTTATGGACTTTCACAACCAGGAGGATTTATCAGACAGAAATACCATTATCTATGGGCATAATATGAAGGATGGGAGCATGTTTGGAACCCTGGATCAGTATCAGTCACAGGCACTTTATCGAAACTATCCCTATTTTTATATGTATGTGCCAGGATATATTTATGAGTATCAGATTTTTTCCTGTTATGCAGCACCGACGGATCATCCAGCATATACTTATGATTTTCCTACTTCTGAGGACTATGAAGTTTTTCTGGAAACACTACAAAGAAGTGCTGAGTATAACACAGGGATGACAGTTACCGAGGAGGATCAGGTAGTGACCTTATCAACTTGTGTAAATACCCGAAAGGATTATCGCTATTTAGTACATGGAAAACTGAAACAGAAAATAAAAATGGAGGAATAATAGATGTTAGATTTTGAATATGCAAAGGCATTGGCAGAGGTTGTGCTGGATACAACTTGCAGCGAAAAAAGAAAGAGAAGTACGGCTGGAGTGTTCAACCCAAATATTTGGCAGAGCAAATGCTTATTTAAAGAAAGGCTTCTTACCCGATGTGGTAGAGGCTTTTTTTGTGCGAAAAATGAAAGGTTTGCCACTGGTATCGGCAAAGCAGGATATGCAGGATTTTTTGAAAGTCAGTACACCCCATTATTTTGGCGGGAAATTTACAGTTAGTAATATTCCGTATTATTCTGAGGAAGAAGAACTGCTACTTTGGTCAGAAACATCACTTCGTGGTCCATTGATTTCAGCCGGATATGAACGCTATATGGAACTGTTTAAAAAGATTTTGCCTCAAAAGGCAGAACAGATTAATTTTTTATAAAGAGAAATAATTCGAATGAGGACTGGAAATATATGGTGGTTTAAAGATAAATGTTAAAAATTATTATATAGGAAGAAAGCATCTGTCTGTAGCAAAATGCTGCAGACAGGATATTTTTTTGAAAAAAAAGTTGCTTTGTACGGAAACTCTGCGTACAAGAGAAGTATAAAGAAAAAAAAGGAGAGATGATTTTATGATAAAAAAAGTTCGGATTGCGGTAGACCATGGCAATAGAAATATGAAAACCTGTTCCCGGGTATTTACGACAGGGCTTACCATTCAGGATAAAAAGCCTGCCAGAGGGGAAAAGTTCCTGTTCTATGAGGGAAAGTATTATGTGCTGAGTGAAAATAGGATTCCTTATCAAAGAGATAAAACGCATGATGATCGGTTTTTTATCCTTACTCTATTTGCAATCGTAAAAGAGCTGGAGGAAAACCCTCAAATTCAGCCAGAGGATGTCATTCAGGTGGATCTTCCGATTGGGCTGCCACCCAAGCATTATGCAGAACTTTGTGAACGGTATGAAGCATATTTTAAAAGACAAGGGAAAATCCATGATATCAATTACTGTGGTAGGACATATCATATCACCATTGGAGAGGTAATGGCATTTCCACAGGACTATGCGGCTATGATGACTATGATTGAAAAGCTGCAGCAGATTCCCAAAGTAGTAGGAATTGATATAGGAGGATTTACTACTGACTATCTGCTGATGCGGAAAGGTAATCCAGATATGGAAGCCTGTGATTCCATGGAAAAAGGCGTGATTACCATGTATAACAAGATTATTTCCGGGATTAACAGTGAATATGATATTTTGTTAGAGGAAAGTGATATTGACAGTATCCTTCAGGGAAACACAGAGTTTTATGAAGAGGCTGTAGTCCGTATGACAGAAGGTATGGTGCAGGATTTTGTAAAAGATCTGCTGAACAGTATTCGAGAAAGAGGCATAGATACCAAAGCAGCATATACGGTATTTATTGGAGGCGGTGCAAAGCTATTGAGCCATTTCCTGGAACAATCAGACCGTCTGGGGAAATATATTTTTATTGAGGATATTTCTGCCAATGCCAAAGGATATGACAGACTGTTCCAGATTATGTAGGGGAGTGTGATTAATGTGGAGAAAAAGAATCCTTATAAATTCACACTTGGGTTTGATAAAACGAAACCAACTCATGCACGTGCAGTAGAGATTTTAAACGCCGTAAGGGACAAAGCCGACTTAATCGCATCAGCAGTGGTAACTCATATAGATGGCGGCAGAACAGAAGAAGGGGCTGTATTGAACCAAGAAGCTTTGCAGATTATGATGTTGGAATTGGTAAAGCAAGAGGTGGAAAAAGCAATGCAGAACTATTCTTCAAAAAAGGAGAATATTCAAGTTGAAGAAGGAACAAAGGAAGAGGTAATAGAGAAACAGAAGGTATCTGAATTTGTCTTTGCACCTGAAGTTGCCAAAAGCGTTAGAGATGCAATGAGTGCATTTAGAAATAGATAGAAAATAAAAAGAAGCATCAAATTTTGAGTGCTTCTTTTTTTGTTGCACATTTATGCCAATTCACAGGAACCCCACAGATTCCGCACAGGTTTCTCACAGATTTCATCCGTATAATCAAAAATCAGATATTGTCAGAAAAAGGCTTAATTGAGTGGATCCTTTTCTTTCAATGCAGAAAGAAGCCCACGCAAGGTGCGTAGGGCAATTTGCCGCTCGTCTTCAGAGCAGTTTTGCAGTTCTTTCATAATCTGATAGGTAGTAGTGTCCGGTTCTTTTCGCTCATCCTGAACAGCTGCATCAATTGAAATATCCAGAAATTGAGCGATTGGGATTAAAGTTGCAAGTTCCGGATTGCCATTACAGGTTTCAATATCCGAAATGGTCCGGGTGGACACACCGGCTTGTTCTGCAAGTTTTGCTTGTGACAGACCACGCCTTTCTCGTTCACTTCTTACCATATAGCCTAATTTTTTCTTGACGGTATCCATCAGCATCCGCATCACCTCACTTATTGTTTTATTTTATCGTAGATTGATAGTAAGAGAAACGCATTATAGTGCATGAAGATACGCAATATAATGTGGATTGCGGGGCAGGAGAACCTACAAAGGAGGAGCATCCATGCTGCAAGGAAAGACAAGGTATTTGTGTAATGTTTCGTCAAAAAAATCTTGTTTTTGCAGGGGTGCCAAAAGGGTTATTTATATGCAGTATATGCGTTAATCTATAAAGCCACTGTGCAGGATAATGCATGGAATAAGAATGATGTCGAGCCAGAAGAAATGTGGTTCGGCGTTTTCTTTTACCAAAATAAAAATATCCTTCACAGATGCAGATCTCCACCTCTGAAATTTGGAAACTTATTGATTTCAAATTTCGGAGGTAGAAAATGAAAGAAGAACAAAAATATAATGGATCTAAAACAAGAAATTATTTCACTGCTTACTTGCTGGCATCTATAAGGGGAAAAAGACTTCGGTATCTGGAAAAGCAGCAGAAAATATTATTTGCAGAGGAAAATCTGGAAGATAAAGAATATACAGATGCGGATATTTCTCCAGAGGAAAGGCTGGAATTGGAGCAGAAAGAACAACTGCTTATGGAAGAAGCACAGGGGATATATCCAGAGTGGAACGAAATGACGGATATAAGCCTTATAGAAGCCATGTTTTCTTTGCAGGAAGAAGAACGGAAGCTTATTTATCAGCATGTATTTGAGGAACATACATTTAAAGAAATGAGCATCTTGAATCAGATGTCGGAAGAAAGATGTAAAGGTGCATATTATTGGGCTATCCGGAAAATACGCAAGAGAATGGGAGGAAAGAAATCATGAATTTTAAAGAATTGTTATACCGGGCACGTCGAGGGGATGAAGATGCTATTCTGGAAATATTTGAAATGTACCGACCACTTTTAATTAAAAATGCTTTGGTAGAAGGGATTTTTGATGAAGATCTGTATCAGGAATTGACAGCAGAATTTCTGAAGTGCATACGGTATTTTAGAGATGTAGAATAGTATTATAGTAGTATAGGAAGAGGCGTGACTGGTAAGGTACGCCTCTTCCGTATATTATAGAGAGCTGAACGATAATAAAAGAATGTTGTGATTACCAAGTAGGCAATAAAAAGGGCAATCTATACAAGAAAACTAGACTAGTATCAATGAGGACATTTATTATAAAAAGATAAGGAGGATGTATTCATGGGAAGGGAACAGAATAAAAAGGGTTTAGATAAAATAAACAGAAATCATGATGAGAAACAAAATATAACGGAGAAAGAATGGGCATTATTAGAAAAATATAGAAATCTTTGTGAGGAAAATAAATTAACAATAGATATTTTGATTCAACGATTATTGACACATCAGAAAGGCAGGGAATAGGTTGATTAAAGTAGGATTGTGTGATGACATTACAGACTATAACAAAAAAATGGAGAACTATATAATACGTTATGGCAATGAAAACCATCTAAAGGTTAAAATTACTGCATACGGAAGTGGCTCACAATTGTTATTAAACTTTCAAAAGAGAAAGTTTGACATAATTTTTTTGGATGTTTCTATGCCGGAATTAGATGGGTTTGAAACAGCAGAACGAATTAGAAGTATAGATGAAAATGTTGTAATAGTATTTTGTACATCCTTTTACACAATATCAAATGCAGGGAAAGGTTTTGAAGTGGATGCAGAGGATTTCTTATCAAAGCCATTATTATATAAAAAGGTAGAATACCTTTTAAATAAAGTATATAAAAAGAAATTGTTGTGTGCAGAGGAAAAATTATTTTTGAAGTGCCAAGATGGATTGATTACGCTACAGCTTTCAGATATAATCTACATACAGGTAAGGAACAAACTATTGATTCTGCATACGAATAAGGGAGAAATACAAAGTAGCCAAAGGATGAGGGAACTGGAGGAAAGATTAAGCCGAAAAATTATTCTTCAGATGTCATAACAGCTACATAGTAAATTTTGATTATGTAGAAGGTTTAAAGAATGATAGCGTACTCGTTAAGGATAAGAATCAACAGTTAAAAGAGATTCCGGTGAGTAAATATAAAAAAGAAGAATTTATGAAAGAATTAGCTATTTATGTAGGAAATAGGTAGATTAAATATTTTATGCAAAAAAAAAGTCGATTTAGACATGGAATGTTGATATATAGGAAAAAGCAGAGTATAGTTTGGACATACTTACTGATATTGAAAGGAGAGAAAGGATATGCAGGAAATTAAAACGACAGAGGAATATCAAAAAGAAGTGGAGATAACAGAAGAAGAAATAGAAAGTTATTCCGGCTGTTCAGAAAGAACACAGAGATGTTTAACTGATTGTCCCTGGCCGTTCCCAGGATCTTATATTAATGCAGCAAGCTAAATTAGAGAACCGCATACCTATCTGAAAAATGGATAGGCTGTGCGGTTACTTTTTTGGAGGAAAGAGATGTATACGATTACTTTAGAGGTAAATCAAATTTGTAATTTACGATGCGACTATTGCTATCTTGGAGAGAAAACAAATCAGATAATGCCCGAAGAAATTGCCTGTAAAGGGATAGAAATAGCTTTTCTAAATGTAGAAAAGCATAAGGATAAAAGCTTGTGGGTTGATTTTGTAGGAGGAGAAGCGTTAATTAGTTTTGCACTTTTACGGAAATTGGTCGAACATATTGAAGAGGAGGCTGCGAAACGAACAATTGCGGTTTCTTATTCCATTACCACGAATGGTACAATTATGAATAATGTAAATTTTGGAATGGTTAGTAAATAATAGAGTTCAATTTAAAATTGAGCATAGATGGAACAATGGAAACTCATGACAGAAATCGCAAAACAAAAACATGGTATAGGAAGTTATAGGAATATAATGCAGAATATAAGTTACTTTAGAGAGTACGAAGAGAGAACAAAACAATATATTCAGGTCGCTCATGTAGTTACTCAGAATAATTACTGGGAAGCTTTTAAGTCTGTTAAACATCTAGTAGAAGATTTACATTTTAGTATCGTAGATTCTTCTATAGATGTTACACATAGGTGGACTGTTGAGCAATTAGATAAATTGGGGCAGGAATGGGAAAATATTTTATGTTATTATATAAAGAAAAAAGAGAACGGACAAGCATTTTTGTGGGCACCAATATTGGATTTAAAAAAATATGGAGAAGAATACGTGAATTCCGGATTCTGTGGAGTGGGGTTAATCCAAATATATGTGAAAACAGATGGTGGGATTTATGGATGTGCAGCTAATTTAGAGTCTAGTGGGTGTTTAGGAGATGTGGGGAAAGGTTTCTCCGTAAAGAAAAATAAAAAGAATATCGGGAATTAGCAAACCAAAGTAATGCTTGTTTAAAGTGTAATATACATGCCAAATGTCAGAGCTGTAAATGTATTATGAACAATCTATCATACAGTAATCAGATAAATGGATATAATCCAGATATGTGCTATTTTGAAAAGAAAAAAATAACTTTATGGAATAAGTATGATAAAAAAATAGGATAAAATAAACTTGATAAATTAGTAAAAATGCGTTATTTTTATTATAAGACATCATAAATACTTGTTTTGCTAGTATTTGATTGAAAATCATAGTAAAAGTGGTGATAAAAATGAATATAATTAGGAAGAAACGTAAGGAATTGGGAATTTCTCAAAGCGAATTAAGCGAAAAATTGGGAACTAGTCAGCAAACAATCAGTAGGATTGAGAAGGCGAGGATTGAAAATATACCTTGTAACCTTCTGATAAAATTGGCAGATATATTCCATGTTCCTGTCGATATTCTTATTTATGAAGAAAAGAATAATTTGTTTAGTTCACAGGGAGAAGAATTGTGGGAAATATATAAGCAACTTGATGAGGCAAATAAGACCACTTTGCTAACGCTTGGCAGGAGATTAAGTGAAGCACAAGTAGAAAATATGTTTAAAAGACAAATGGGTGATGAAAGTGATAAAAATAGCGATATGTGATGACGAAAAATGTTTTATAGATACAATAGAAAAAATGTTAAAAGTTTATGAAAAGAAAAATGAGCAGGATTTTATAATAAAAAAATATACTAAGCCATTGCAGTTAATGGAATCTTTAAAAGAAGAATTCCAGATTTTCTTTTTAGATATAGAAATGCCAGCTATGGATGGTATGGAATTAGTGGATATTATAAGAAAGCATGATGAAAAGTCAATTGTTCTTTTTGTGTCTTCGCATAATGAATTTGTGGGAGCTGGATATAAGTATGACGTGACAAAATTTTATTACGAAGCCGATTACACAAGTCCAAATAAATTGTGAAATGAACCGGGCACTACGAAAACTGAATACATATGAACAGAGATATATTGCATTAAAAAATGAAAAAGGTTATTTTAAACTATTTCTTTCAGATATCGAATATATTGAAACAATAAATCGGAAAGTACTGTTTCATTTAAGAAGTGGAAAGAAAGAAGCAGGATATTTTAAGATGAAAGATTTGGAAGAACGATTAGAACAGTTCTTCTTTGTTCGTTGCCATAACGGAATTATTGTCAATGTAGATTGCATAGAATCATTATATGATCTCACTGTAACACTTTATTCTGGAAACAAAATATATATTACACGTTCCAGAAAACAGAACCTTATGAAGAAAATGGCGGAACGGGGAGGAGCTGTTTAAGGTGCACGGACAAGTTATATTAAAAAACAATATTTTCTGTACTCAATATTTTATTAATATTATATCTCATGCTCGGTGAAAGAAAAAGTAGAAGGTATAATGCTGTAAGGAGTAGGTATTCGTTAATTATTTGCGTTGTGAGTTTAGTGCTTTTTAGAATGATGGCGAATGGAGCAGAACTACATATTGTATATAATTATGTAAGCATTATCATTATAGTTATGATTATAGGACATTTTCTATTCCAGTATAGTATAAAATATTGTTTATTACTTGGGAGCGTTTTCTTATCAGTTATACTTTTAGGTCAACTGATTAGTTGCATTTTTTTCTATAGATATAGTAGTGATGGAATATTAGCAGATCTGTCTGAAAAATATCAAATCCATATGATTTTGATTGCTGAAATAGTAATTATTATTGGGAATTTGGTAATAAAAAAGATTGTAAATAAAATCCCATTATTACTTTCTGGACTGAACGTTGTTACAATTATTATTCCGTTGTTTATCAATATAGTAGTAATGGCAATATGTGCGGATCAGTTATATAACGACAAAAGGATGATTGTTGACAATGTATGGTCAATAATAACTATTATAGTTGTGTGTATTGTGGTGTTTATGGGGACGGTTTGTAATATTGTTGTTCTTGAAAATTATTTGAATGTTAAAAAGATTGAGAATGAAAAGAACTTGCAGATTAGCGAGATGAGTTTACAATACGATTATTATATGAAACAATCCAATGATATGGAAAACATTAGAAAGATTTCTCATGATATTAAAAATCATTTGGAGGCATTAAGAGGGAATGTGGATTATCAACAGAAGCAAGAATACATAGATGGAATTGAAAGTAAGTTGGACATTTATCAAAGCTATTATAAAACAGGCAATGCATTTCTTGATAACCTATTACATGCAAAAAGACTGGAAGCTCTTGAAAAAAAGATTGAGTTTAAAGTATTTACAGACTTTACACCATTTAAGCGAGTTAAAAATGAAGATCTATGTGTGATTGTCTCAAATACAATCGACAATGCACTACGAGAATGCCAACTCATGAAAGCGGATAATCCGAAAATAGAATGTTTAGTACAGCTAAAGGCTAGAAAAATAAAAGGATTTCTATCTATTATATGTGAAAACAGTTTGAGAGAAAGCCAGGCAGAAGCTTTACGTGGAAATTCGGTAATGGAAACATCAAAGGAAGATAAAAAAAATCATGGATTTGGAGTGAAGAATATTAGGCGTGTTGTGAGAGAATATGGGGGAGAGGTATCATTTAATGTGGTGGATGATATGTTTTCAGTATCGATTCTTATTCCTATCGAAGTATAGAATAATAAGTGGTATTTACGAAAGTAAGTATCACTTTTTTATATCCAAATAAGGTTAAAAAAACGTAAACGGTAGAATACGAGTACCTTGACAAATAGCAGACCGCTTTTGCGGTCTGTTTATTTTCCGCTGGCTTTTTGCGGCTTTCTAATGTTTTCGGGCAACATATCTGACCATGGCAGAAGTTCTGCAAGAAAATCTGTGTTTTTGTCATCTACATGTTTGGAAATCTCCGTAAGCAGATATTCGAAATAATCGAAAGGTTTCAGGTTATTCGCCTTTGCAGTTTCTGCGATACTGTAGATGATCGCTGAACTATTGGCTCCATTGACCGTATCGATCATCTCCCAGTTTTTCTTCCCTATACAGAATCCACGGATCGCACGTTCGCTGGCATTGTTGTCTATTGGAACATCCCCATCTTCCAGAAAGACTTTCAGGTAGCTTTCCTGGTTCAGTGCATATGTAAATGCTTCCCGTATTTTACCGTTCTTTGGAATTTTAGGTTCATTCTGTTTCAGGTACGCAAAGAAAGCATCCACCAGTGGTTTTACCACAAGCTGACGCTGCATGAGCCTGTCTTCCGTAGAAAAATCAGACAGTTTTCCCTCTTCCCGGTAAATGGCCTGTATCTGTTTCATGATCAGATGCAGGATCGATTCCTTTCGGTGTGCTTTTGGTATCACTTCCAGTGCATCGTTAAACCTGCGCCTGCAGTGAACCCAGCAGCCTGCGATCTTCAGATCTTCACGCTCCTTTTCCAATGTATGATATACCTGGTACCCATCCGTAACACAGATCCCGGTGTAATCCCTCAGGAATTCCCGGGGATGGGATGCATTACGCGTTTTCTGGTATTCATAAAGGATGATCTGACGATCCCGGTACATAAAGCCGGACCGGTACACCCACATGTAACTCTGGCTGCCGGCAGGACGCCCGTCCTTATTTACAAGTACAGGAGTCTCATCTGCCTGTATCACATGATAATCATACAGAAGTTTATGCAGATAATCATACATGGTTCCCAGATATTCTTCCCCAAGACGGATCATCCAGTTCGCCATGTTCTGTCTGGTAATGGCAAGCCCGTACCTTTCGAATTCTTTTTCAAGACGGTAGAGAGGTACCGCATTTACATACTTACCATTTATGACTGCCGCAGCAAGGGACGGGGATACAAGGCTTCCATGAAGCAGATTTCTGGGATGGGGTGCCTTTATCATGTGTTCATCCAGTTTACTGGAATAAACGCCGATATGATGTTCCTCTATCACGACACTGGCCGGAATGAACTGATAACATCGGGAAATGGCATCCGGAAGCTGTTTCCATCCGTTTTCACCAAACTCAGCCGTCAGTTCTTCCTCTTTCAGATAGTGATCAATACGTTTTACTGTCAGCCCTGCTATGTCAGCCGCTTTTTTCCCTGGCTGTTTTTTCTTTTTGGGTGCTTTCAATTCCAGGTCCTCAGGTTCCGGTGCATCCAGGTCGCAGACTGCCTCTGCTTCATTAAAGAATACGATAGTCCCGTCTACTTCCATGAAACGTATCTGTTCAGAATCCGCCATTTTTTCGCTGGATCTGCCAAAACGGTTCTTCTGGAAAAGGACCATCTGTTCCATCATCAGCTGCATCCTGTCATTTAAGGCCTGCGTTTGCCTGGACAATTCTTCCATCTGTCCCTGCATCCCAAGAAAAAGCTCTATCAGCAGATCCTTATCAAACTTATTCAGTTGTTCTTTTGTGTACTTGATCGTCATAACCGGAACTCCTGTCTTTATACTGATTCCGATTATAACAGAATTTTTGTATTCCCGCCAATCCTTCAGATATGGGCTTTCGTCATAATGACGGTGGATAATACATCTGGAAAGCCGTTGTTTTACAGCTTTTCAGATGTATTATCCACAACAGTTTTTCTATTCACACGATAACAAATGGAATGAGAAAAGACTGTTTGTGGATAACCTTTTTCATCCGGTTGATACACATCATTTTTACAGTTTTGGTACTTTTTTATTTTCGGCATTTTGCACAGGCTACATAATGCGGGGTGTCTCTTTCAGCTCAGAGATCGGATGGCGTGCAACGATCTCCAGTCCCTGCATCAGCATACGGTACTGGTCGTCTGTGATCGCCATTGCCTCATCTGCCGAACGGGGCCACCGGAATGCACCATTATCGAGTCTCTTGTACATAAGGAGAAAACCATCGCCTTCCCAGAGCAGTGCTTTGATCCGGTCACATCTTCTTCCACAGAAAAGAAACAGTGTATTTTTGTCGTAAGGATCAAGCTTAAACTGAAAGCGTACGATCGTTGCCAGCCCATCGATCCCACGACGGAGATCCGTAAATCCCATCGCCAGATACACCTTTTTAAATCCGGAAGCATCTGCATCATTCAGCATGGGTAAAAGCCTTTATGAGATGGCAGAGCATTTCCGGTGAAGTACCGGAAAATATCTCAGCTGACAGTCCCCTGGTATTTTTAATACGGATCATTGGCAGAGTTCCTGCCGAAATGCATGTACCGGATTCTTTTGGAGTATCTGTTTTCTTTGGATCTGGTGCAGGTGCGGGCAGTTCCACAAAAGCAGTGGTTTCTGTGTCCTGCATCTGATCCAGGCATATCTGCCTGACACGCCGGAGACGGTAATAATAGTTGGCTTTTGTAAGATTATTTTGGGTACACCAGGTTTCAACATCCATCCCTTTGGGACGGTTCTGACAATTCCGGATCTGTTCTGCCCATTGTCTGATCCTCACCTGCTGAGCTACAAGGCTGGTTTGCGTAGCCATAAGATTCCTCCTCTGAATCATAGTCAGTTAAAAAAGTTAAGTACTAAACTTTTTTGACTATGTTATTTTGTTGAGTATGATTATGGCATAACTTGAAGTGAATAAAAAGGTACTCGTATTCTACCGTTTACAAAAAAACGCAATTTAGTCAAATATTGTTTTCTTTTTAAATTAAGATGTAAGATAAAGAAAAAAGAAGAGGAGGCATGGGTATGCGAAAAAAAATGAAACTATTTATTGCCATGGTATCAGTGGGGGCTTTATTGGGAACGATGCCAGTTATGGCAGCGGAACAGCCAGAACTTCCAACGAAAGTGCAGGATATTGCGAATGGTTCAGATGAACTTTACGGGGAAGGAGTTCCGATTGAGCATGGTACAAATCCAGATGAAAGATTTTCGTCTGGCGGGGTAGATCATACACATCAGTATATTGTTGCAAACGCACTTAAAATTCTGAGCAATGATAAAGGAAATAGTGCATTCAATGGTGAGCTGAACTCATCTATCCTTATGGAGGCAACCGACTGGCCGGATAAACTTGGAAATGAAACAGATGCAGGAACTTTTGCAGGACACTTTTATGATCCTGATACTGGAAAAAACTGGCTTGGCCAAAAATCTCCGACAGCTAGGACAAGAGCAGAGTCATATTTTCAGGCAGCAGTAAATGCGTATCGTGCAGGGGATGTACAATTGGCTATGTCAAACTTAGGAAAAGGCACCCATTATGTATCGGACTTAAACGAACCGCATCATGCATCGAACTTGACAGCGATAAACAGCAATCATTCCGCTTTTGAAAAATATGTTGATAAAAACCGTAAATCTTACACAATAGCAGGTAGTTCGTTTGGTTCCTCCGTATATACAACCGCATTAAATACATCAACAGGAGATTTGATGTATTCTGCAGCAAAATATGCGAAAGGGCTTGTGGCGGAGGCTCAAAAGGAAAGTTCCTATGATAGTGCAGGTAGAAAATCTGTACAGCATGCTATACAGACGGTAACTCAATATATGTATAAATTTGGTAAGGAAGTTGGAATTTATAAATAATGTTAAAAAGGTCTTGGTATTGAGAAATCAAATGCCAGGATCTTTTGGATAATCAAACTTCGTGAGGGTTTGCCAAACTTAATGAGGGTCTCATTAATTTTTGATAGGAGTTAATGAGGGTTCTTCGTGAGGGCCTAGTTTGAGGGTTTATTATGAGGGTCTGGTGAAGTATGCCAGATTCTTACCATTTATCTGGCTTGATTATTATTCATCATAATAAGAAAACCTGTCAAGGATGCGTGTTCGCACTGTATTGCAGCAAGTCCTTGACAGGTATTTTTATTATGATATTTTGAGTGAACAAGCAGATCAAAGGAGAAAACCCTCACGATGTCCCCTCAAACCAGCTCATCATAAACGCCCCTCATGAAAAACCCTCACGAACATAGCCACTCAAAAAGTTTGATTACCCGATCTTTTTTAGAGTAAGCACTGAAATATATAAAATAAGCAAATTATATGGATAAATGTAAAAAGTTGGTTACAATTATTTTTAAAATACAAGCAAAGGAGAAATATTAATGTTTAGTTTTACGCTTTATATAACGACAGATTGTAATTTTAAATGCCAGTATTGTTATGAGGATTACCATAACCATTATCAGTTAAATGAAAAAACACTTGTAGACTCTTTGGAGTTTATGATGAATTATGGGGATAGAGGTAAAGTCTTAATTGATTTTTTAGGCGGTGAGCCTTTGCTGAAGAAAGATTTAATTTACCAGGCAGCATCCTATATCCAAAGTAATTATCCGGAAAGGGAAGTAAAGTATTATATTACTACCAATTGTTCCCTGATGGATGATCAGTTCATTGCATTTATGAAAGAAAATCATTTTACAGTACGTCTTAGTTTTGATGGGAATAAGGAAACCCATGATTTGAACAGGGTTGCGAAAGATGGAGTTTCTTGCTATGACTAAAATTTTTGAGAATATCATGAAGATAAAGGATAGTGGTTTGAATTTTTCTGTAAGAATGACGGTCACAGAAAATACCATTCCGCATATGTTCGAAAACATCTGTTATCTGCATGAGCATGGTCTGGATAACATCGGTATGATTATGGATGTATATTTAAAAATATCTGATGATCTGAAGATAGAATTTGAGAAGCAGGTGGGACAAATTTTGCAGTACTATTTGGATGAGGCAGCATCGGGCAGAATTTTTAACATAGATCAATTTGATGGAAAAATGTTTAATATGTTGTGTGATTTTGGAAACTGCTTTGGTATGTGCGATGCTGGAATTGGAAATTTCAAGATTTTTCCGAATGGTCAGATATACCCGTGTGGATTTCTTACAAGCAATGAAAAATATTGTATAGGCAATATTAAGGAAGGTGTTGATATAAGGAAGGCAAAATTAATAGCGATATCTAATTTTGATAAAACCGATCCGAAGTGTAAGGGATGTACAATCCGAGATTTTTGTCATGGTATGAAATGCGGATATATGAATTTTATCAATACAGGGAAGATTAATGTACCATCGGATGCAGAGTGCATCTTTGAACATATCTTTTATAAGGCAATGGTACAAATTCTTGGATATTATTTACAGCAGCCGATTGAAATAATTAGAGAAAAATTAGGCGTGTATATAGACTATATCCAGGAGGAAAATTTAAAATTCAGTGAGTTTGGTGAGAAGATTGCCCAGAGGTTAAAAGATGAAAAGTAAAAATAAACGTGCATATCTTGGATTTTTAAAAGAGTATGCTTTTAAGAAAAAGCTACTACCTTATTACATTTTAACGATAGCAATAATTGTATTGACAGCTGGGGTTTCTTTGGTGCGTCCAGAACTGCAAGGAAAAGTGATAGATGATTTGGGAAATCCGCAAAGTACCAGTTTATCTGCGTTTATGTTCCTTCTGGCGGTGTTCCTGGGAATGGTACTTCTAAACTACCTTATGAATTATGTACAGCGTTATGTTGTGGCTGTCATATCGGAAGAGATAGCAGCAGATATGCGACAAAAGGTAGAAGATAAATTATCAACAGTAAGTGTAAATTTTTTTTGAGAAGATAAAGCTAAGTGACATTTTTGCTAAAAGTGGATAAAGATGTTTCAGCAGTGAAACAATGTGGTATCACAAGCATTATTACACTGATTTCTAATATTGTTATCCTGGTAGTGGTTCCTCCGTATATGTTTTCTATCCATAAGGGAATTGCCGTATCTAATATTATTTTACTTGTCAGCGTTCCTTTTATCAGCAGAATTCTTGGAAAATTGATACAGGAAACCAGTAGTCAAGTTCTGGAAGGATACAATAGTATCACCAGTGTGCTAACAAATACCTATGATAATTGGTTTATTACAAGACTCTTTCAATGTGGGCAATATGTGCATGATAGGTACTTTGAGAACAACCAGAAATATAAAAAAGAGACGAATCGCCAGAATTTATTGTACATATTGAATACATCTACGATACTTGTAATTCAGTTTATTGGAACAGTCATAATTTGGGTAGTAGGTGCACAAGAAGTATTTAAAGAGAATATGACCATAGGTACCATTATGGCATTGATGAATTACCAAACAATTATTATGAATCCTATTATTGGAATTGCACAATTTGCTAACGAGTACCATACAGCCGTAGTTTCCTTAAAGGATATCAATGGTCTGCTTCAGTATCCGGATCAGAAACAAGGAGATGGAGAGGAAGTAACAACAGTTAACAACATTTCCTTAGAAGAGATGAGCTTTTCTTATACAGAGTCGAATAAGAAGGTATTTGACCGGCTCAATTTGAAGTTCGAAAAAGGCACTCTTTACGGAGTTCATGGAAAAAGTGGACAAGGCAAAAGCACTCTGTTCAAAATTATAACAGGTGTGTATCAACCGACAAAAGGAAAAGTAGTTGTGAATAACACAGATTTGCAGGAATTAGATATTAACAGCTATTGGAAAAATACAGGATATGTTATGCAGCGTACACAGTTCTTCAATGATACGGTAAGACAGAATATGGGATTACTACATATTGTTTCGGAGCAAGAAATGGATACAGTGGCAAAGTGCTTGGATTTGTATGATGAAATCCATACTTTAGAAATGGTATGGGATACCGAGATAAAGATAGATCCATGCAATTTCTCAGAGGGACAAAGGCGGCGTTTGGATATTATGAGGAATATTTTGAAAAATTCACAAATTCTGATTTTTGACGAAGCGACAGCGAATATTGATGAAAAGCGAAGAGGGCGTTTTTACCAATTATTGCATGAATTATCAGGGGATAAAATTATTATTTTTTCTACGCATAATCTGGAAGAATTGCGAGAAGCGGATATTATCGTGGATTTGGAAAAGATGCATATAAGGCAGGTGAGTGAAAAGTGAGGATAGGTGTGTTGGATTCCAATGGATCTTTTGATAATCCTTTTTTTATGGATAAGAAAATTGTAAAAATAGACTGCAAGTGGAAAGACCAGGAATACAGCAAAGATGCCTTTGGATTTACCCATGCGGAATATGTCTGTTCTTTTATTTTAAAGGAAAACCCAGAAGCTGAAATTGTTCTGGTACCCATCGTGAGGAAGAATAAAAAGAGTACGGTTCTGGATATGATAGAAGGTATTGAATTACTGATAGAGGAACAGGTAGACATAATTAATATGAGTATAGGAGATGAGTACAAATATCACAAAGAAATAGAGGAAGTGTGTAGAGCAGCTACAGAAAAGGGGATTTTGATTGTGGCTGCATATTCCAATCAGAAAGCAGAAGAAACCTATCCGGCTTCCTTCCCCTTTGTAATGGGGGTAAGATGCCTGGATATGGAGAACCCGGTACAAGTTCTTCAATATGATGAAAAAGAAAATGATGTGATTTTTTCTTGTGGGCTTTTCTTTTTATATCATTTAGGAATACCGGTGCTGCATCCAGGAAATAGCCTTGCCTGTGCTGTGGTAACAGGCTATTTGAGTAACTATGAGAAACAGTATCAACAGGCAATTTTACAGTTTACTTTCAATACTTTGAATAACTATTATCCATATCAGACATTGAAGCAGAAACAGTGCTATTTTCTAACGAATCGTATAGAAGAACCTTTAGAGCAGCGTTTTATACGGGAAGTAACGAGAACAGAGAGATGTGATACTTTTGAAAGTGGAATGGAAAAATTGAGAAATATAAAAACAGCAAAACAGTATCCTGTGCTATTTATTGATCACAACAATTATCAGGAAATATTTGAGTATAAAGAGAGAATCAGGGTATATGCCATGGAAAATCCGAAGACAGAAATTATTTTGCGATATCCCTTATTTAATATGGTGGAAAGATTGGATTTCCAGAAGAAAACAAATAGAAATTTGAACCAATTTACAGTTTAGGAGGCAGGAAAATGTATACATTGTCATTAGAGATTATAAATAAGTGCAATTTGAATTGTACTTACTGTTATCTGGGCGAGAAGAAAAATACATACATGAGTTTAGAAACGGCTCAAAAGGTAATCGATATTGCTGTGCATGAAGCAAATAAACAGCATGATCGGACACTTATGGTTTACTTTATTGGAGGGGAACCTCTTATGGCATTTAATCTGATGAAAGATGCGATAGATTATGCGAAGAAAAAATGCCAGGAAACAAACTTAATATGCAAGTTCAGTACTACGATAAATGGAACGTTAGTTACGGATGAAGTAATTGATTTTTTTGTGGAAAATACATTTGAGGTGAAGGTGAGTTTAGATGGTCCTGAGTATGTTCAGAATTTGAACAGGAGAGACTATGCAGGAAATGGAAGTTTTGAAAATATCATAAAGAATCTTCCGTTATTGAGAAAATATGAGCAGGAAACAGGAAATCAGATTTCTGTAGCCAGTGTTGTGACAAGTAATAACTATCAATATTATGCAGAAAGTTTCCAGTTTTTGCTTGATTTAGGAATTAAAAAATTAGAATCAGGAATTGATTATTATTGCTCCTGGAGTGATGAGCAGATACAGGGATTACGAAAGCAGATAGAGAAAGTATTTGGCTTATATAAAGCATATATACAAAAAAATCAAGAAGTAATCTTCTGGAATCTCTGGGAACAATATCTGAAATCATTCCTGATTCCATGTCCATTTTATGCATGTAAGGCGGGTTTGACAACTTGCTATGTAACAACAGATGGTGGGATTTATACTTGTGCAGAACTTCCAGAGTTTAAAATCGGTTCTGTAGAAGAAGGATTGGATGTTCCGAGAATTCGAGAAATTATTTATCTAGAGGATCGAGAGGATGCGATGTGCCAAGAATGTCAATATCTTAGACATTGCAAAACAAGAGGATGCCAGATGGCAAATTATGAAATTCACCAGAATGTATATAAACCTATAAAAGTGAATTGTGAAGTGACGAAGTGGATGTATCATCTGATTCAAACAAACTTAACCGAAAAACAGCTTGAAAAGTTGAAACAAGAATATGAAAGGAGATATTTACGCCATGGAAAGTAGAATGAATGAGTTTATTAAGATTACAGAGGGAGAAAAAGTGGCTTTAATTGATCCAGTAGGAAAAGTCTGCCTGGGGGTAAGTAAAAGATTTGCTGATAATTTAGATAAACCAGAGTTTCAGGAAAAGTTATTCTCTGTATGGAAGCAGCAAACTGAATTTATAAAGGAAATAGAAAATAATCATGAGAAAATCAATACGGTATATTTGATGGTAACTAGGAAATGTAATATGAATTGCGATTTTTGTGCGATTAGTGCAAACGACAAATTGCGTCCAGAAAAAGAATTTAAGCTGGAGGATATACAGAATAAGGTGATTCCGTTCTTTCAAAAAAATAAACCACATAAAATGATTCTTACAGGTGGAGAGCCACTGATTAAAGATCAAATTGTGGAAATTGCAAAAGCTTTGGGAAATGGTTTGACCTGCCCAATTACACTGCAGAGCAATGGCCTTGCTATTACCAAGGACTTAACAGAACAACTCAAAGGGTATATAAATGAAATAGACTTCAGTACTATGCACATGTTTGGAACACCTGAAAAGGAGCAGCAGCTAATTAATCATATAGAGATGTGTCAGCAAGCAGGAATAAAGGTGGTTCTTAGTTTCATTTATGAGAAAACAAATGAAGTGGATTTGTATAGAGTGATTGATATAGCAGCTAAATATGACATTGATGTTCTTTTTAATATTGTTTCATCTGTGGGTAGGGCGAAAGAAAACTCTGAAATTTTAACAGATATGGAACATCTTGATATGAACCTGAAGATAGCAAAATATATATTGAAGCAGGGGTACGAGGATAAAAAAATAGGAGGAGCCTTTTATCAAAGGATTCAGGTAAGAAATTCTTGTGGGGGTTATGGAAAAGTTATGGCAATTTTCCCAGAAGGCGATATTTATATGTGTCAGTGTATGGAACAGAACCAGGTTCGAATGGGAGATATACTTATAGATAATCCTGAAAAGATTTTAAAAACTCAAGAGTGTTTATTAAAGCAATCTGAAATAAAGCAGTTATTCTGTGTTGACTATAAAGAAATATGTAAAGAATGTGATTATCGTTATATATGTGGGGGGAAAGTGTATGGCTTCGGAAGACGAATATGACTATAAATGTACTTTTGCAAAAGCAATGTTTAAATATGTGCTGTTTTATTACCAATCCCAAGAGAAAAATAGAGAAAAACTTGAAAGTTATGTTCAATATCTTGAAAAAATAAAGAAATGCATATGAGAAAGATAGAGAATCCATATAGGAAGAAAAAAATGCAAAATAAACATAAGTTGTGGCTGATACATCAGAAAAGGGATATATTTAAAATAGTTTTACATACGGAAAATTAAGGAGGTAATAGCATGAATGAAAAGTTGGAGCTGACAGAGGAAGAAGTTAATGTGTACAGTGATGATTGCGGTAAAATACAGGTAGATTGTTTAAATGATTGTATTGATGGAAGCGCATGGCTAAGTATCGAATCCTAAAGAATTTACGATGACATGATGATTAAGGAGATGTAATTGAGGTAACAAGTATCTTTAAAGTAAAAAAATATTATAATTTTATGTAGGCAATAGGAGGAAGTGTACATGAAATTTTCAAAGTTTAATTTGATAATCAAAGAAGGGGATAAAAGAATTTTATTTAATACGCTTTCAGGAGAGTGCTTTAAAATATCTATAGATGTTGCAGAAATGATTGAGAATAATTTACTGGATCAACTCAATAAAGAATTATATGATGATTTTGTGGAAAAAGGAATTATTGTGGATGATCAGGTTGAAGAAAATAGGTATTTCAGTTATATTCAAAACCAAACAAGGTTCAATAATAATGCATTATCATCGACAGTACTGCTAACCTGGGCATGTAATTTAGCATGTATATATTGCTATGAAGGAGCAGGATGTAGAACGATAAGAATGAATAAAGCAACAGCAGATAGATTTATAGGATTTATGATAAACCAAGCAAAGACAAGAAATTCAAAAAGTATGTATATTAATCTGTTTGGTGGAGAGCCATTACTTAACATAGATTGTGGATTTTATATTTTAGATGAGTTAAAGAAATTCTGTGGGGAAAAAAATATAGAGTTTGCATCAGGGATAATAACAAATGGAACTTTATTAACAGCTAAAATAGTAAATCAATTAATAAACTATAATTGCCAACAGATACAAATAACTCTTGATGGTATGCCTGATACGCATAATGCAAGAAGAAAATATAAGGATGGAAAAGGTTCATTTGAACAGATTATTTCGGCGTTAGAATTGCTGAACAATAAAGGTGCTGATATACATACTGTTATAAGAATCAATGTGGATAAGAATAATTTGGATGAAGTGAGTTTGCTTTTGGAGTATCTTGGGAGTAATGGAAAAGGTTTAACAAATTGCAATGTTGACTTTGGAATCGTTAGAGGTTCTACACAAGCATGTTCTGCATATTCGGGGAATTGTTTAAGTGAAAGTATTGTAGGAGAAGTATTGAGTAAACTATGGAGTAAGGCTGAAATGGAAGGGTTTACTTTATATACAAAACCATTTCATAGATGGATTTATTGTGGACTATATGCTGATAGTCAGTTTACAGTTACTCCCAATGGTGAATTATATAAATGTTGGGAACATGCAGGGGATGAGCAACATTTGATGGGGAATATTAATGAGAACGGTAATATTGATAACATAAAGTATTCATATTATGATTGGATGTCTCATAACCCATTAGAGAATGAAGAATGTAAAGAATGTGTATATTTGCCAGCTTGTGGTGGTGGATGCGGGGTCGTTAGCTATAACGAGACTAATAGCTACCATTCGAAAGGGTGCTTTAAAGTAAAAGGCGTACTTGAAAAGCAAGTGTTACGGTATTTTAAGGGGAAAATATAAAATTGGAGGTAATATGTATGGAGGCTTGCACCAAAGGAAAAGTAATTTCAACTAATAGATTATGGTGGTTGAAAATTAATAAAAAACCTATTAGAACACATTTATTAGATGGAGCTGATTTTCCTACGGTTATTACTGTGCAATATAGTGTTTCCGGTGTTAATTATAAAAAAAGAAAATTTATTGGCGTAGGTACTAATTGCCCCAAAAAAGGGGAAGAATTGTCAGTATTCTATTTTATGGATAATCCCAAAAAGGCCAGAATAAAATTGTGATTAGTAATCTGAGGGAGAAGTTATGGTAAGCATTTTTAAAATGTGTAGAAAGTATCTGATTAAAAATAAGTATTGCGTGATTTGGTATGGATTTCTGTGTCTAACAAGTAGTATATTTTCTATGATTTCTCCCTACATAAGTGGCAATTTTATTGATTATTTGATAGTGGCTGATGATATCAGTAAAATTTATCAATATTGCTTTGTTTTTTTCGGACTTTTTGTTATTAATCAGTTGATAGGGTATATTGTTAATAGAGTATACATAAAGATGCAGACTCAAATGGGCTATGAATTGAATAGTGATGTGATACGTCACATACAACGTTTGCCAGTTTCATTCTTAAAAAAGCAGAACATGGCTTATTTAAACCAAAGAGTCAATAATGATTCTAATCAGCTCATCACATTTTGTATCAATATTGTACAGGGGATATTAATAAATAGTTTAAAACTTTTATTTTCCATTTCTCTATTGGTGCAATTTAGTAGCAATATTACATTGTTATTCGTAGCTATAATAGGTGCGTATGCATTGTCGTATAAATATTAAAGAAAATCCTTTTCGAAGCACAATTTATTTTGACAGAAGCACAAACAAATTATTTTTCGAAATTATTCGAACAATTTGATAATATCCTTTTTGTAAAAATGCAGGCTATATATGAATCTTTTTTAAGTCGGTTAAAGAGAGAGTTTCAAAATATTTTAAAAGTAAGTCTCCAATATCAAAAAATTTCGTATTTATTTTCAAGTTTGGATTCTTTAGTGATGTCCTTAGCTCAAATAGGAATTTTTATAATGGGAGGGGCATTAGTTATTAGAGGTAAACTTAGTGTAGGTCAATTAACAATTATGTTGAGTTACTTTGGGATAATGATGGAAGCTTCGAGATATTTCTTTTCGTTAACAAAGACAATACAGGACAATAAAGTAGCATATACAAGATTAAAGCAGATATTAGATTTAGAGAGTGATGAGAATGCTGGGGTAGAGTTAAAGGATATTGGTCAAATCAGACTGAAGAATATAATGTTTTATTATGGTAAGAAATGTATTTTCCGTGATATTAGTTTAGAATTTAAAAAAGGAAAAATATATTCCATCATCGGAAAAAATGGAATAGGGAAAAGCACATTGGTAGATTTGATTATAGGGTTCGTATAATAGAGAATAATGAAGGTGAGATATATTATGATGATTTATCATTAGATCAGATTGATGTTTATAAAACGAGAAAAATAGTGTTTTGGAATATGCGAGCAAGAGCCAGTGTTATTAGCGGATACAGTAAAATATAATGTATCAATGGATGGTGAGGGTGGCATAGATTTAAAGCGATTATTTTATATAGCAAAAAAGATAAATTTGTATTCATTCATAGAAAGTCTGCCACAGAAATTGGAAAGCACCATTGAAGAAAAAAATTCAAATTTGTCTGGAGGAGAAAAACAAAAGCTTTCTATAATGAGGACATTTTACAAAAATTCACCGGTAATTATTTTAGATGAACCGACATCTGCATTAGATGAAGAGAGTATAAGATGTTTACAAGCCTATTTAAATGAAATAAAAAAAGATAAAATAATTATTTTAATATCGCATAATTCCGATTTTATATCTATATCAGATGAAATAGTAGATTTAGATAAATTAGATATGGACGTATAGTATAAGTTATGAAAGCTAAAACGGTATACTGAAGAGCTGGCATGGTTATTACATGTTATGGCTAATATATTATTTATATAACGAATCGCATACTTATTCAGGAAAGGAGAAATGTTATGGGTAGTGAATACATAGGAAATGGATATGGTCAGTCTAAAGCTGGTGGATGTGTCGGAGGAGTTGGATGTTTAGCCGATGTAGGATGTGGTGGAAATGCCTGCGGAGCGGCAGCATGTGGAGCTAATGTTTGCGGGGTAGATGGTTGCGGAGTAGCAGCATGTGGAATTAATGCTTGCCCACTTAATGGGTGTGTGGGAGATGCATGTGCAGCAAACTTTACGCCATTGCCGGGACCGTTTTCAAATAGTGATAATAAATAAACAGAAAATAAGGATATATTAGCAAAAAGTATGCGACTCGTACTGAGCCTTGAAAGGGTGCAATTATAGCAACCTTTCAAGGCTTATTTTTAGTACAACAAAAAAGATTTTTAAATCCATTTGAAATGGAAGCAGAAAAAACACACAGCATTACTTGGAGGTCTCAAAATCCTATACGATAATGATATCGGTTTTGTATGTTTTAGTTATAATTCTATTTCGTAAGCGCAAAAATATTGCTACGTTACTCGTAAATTACGCTTGCACCAAAATGATAGATGCAAGCGTTTTCCTCTATTTTAGTTTTGACAGTTAGCTTTCGCAGGCTCGCTCCATGGGGTGAATATTCTTGCGGCTCGAAATCACGAATTCGGAAATTTGGAAATCAGAGTTCTGGTACTCGGAAATCGCCTTTTTTGTGCTTGATTACGGTTCCATTTCTATGGGAATATTTGTCAAGGCCTTGCCGCATCTGCGGTGCGTAGCAGCCTTTACGAATATTCTTGTAGAAATTATGATTCAATATGTACAAAAGTGAATCTAAAAAGTGGTTTCCATATCACCGGACAGCTGATGGAAACTTATCGGAATAATCATGGGGCAAGCTGTTCCAGCTGTTCATCTGACATTTTATCGTTTGGTCGTTGTGATAAGATATGTCAGATATTTATAGGTATTTAGATTATTCGCTTTTGCCATTTCAACCATAGTGTACACAATAGCACTGGCAGTGGCTCCTTTTGGACTGGCACTGAACAGCCAGTCCTTCCGGACAACAGTAAATGGTCTGATTGCATTCTCGCTGAGATTGTTAGATAAACTACAATGACCGTCTTCCAGATAGGTCATCAGAGTGTCTTTCCGATTTTGGGCATAGTTCACCGCTTTCGCCAAACGAGCCCCCTTGTTTGGGCGCTGTTGTTCCAGCCAATTCCAGAACGCATCCAATATCGGCTTTTCTTTTTCAAGACGAAACTGTTTCTTCTGCTCCGCAGTATGATTATGATCTGTCAATCCACTTTGACGGCATTCCATGATGAGATGGTATTGTTCTTCTGTAGGTATTCTTTTGCTTCTCATGAGCAGTCCTCCATAAATCGAATCGAGTAAAATGCTCTCACCTATCATTTCTAGCAACAGAAGATGAAGTAAAGTGCTTGGATTTTCTAATGATTATTATGGACTGAATTTTAGGACAAAGCAATCCGTCGAATTATTTTGCGCTTACTCTATTTCTGAAAAAGATTGAAAATCCGTTAACAATTACTGAATCATAGTAATACCATGGTATACCACGATATATAGTAGTAAAACAATAAATGATAGTAAAACAAGGTGTATTTATGTGTACAATGAATATATGGAGGTGTATACTTGTGAATCGGATTGCTGAATTAAGGAAAAAATTAGGTTTGACGCAGACAAGACTTGGAGAAGAAATAGGAGTTAGCCAGCAGACAATTAGTAAATATGAAAATGGGGATGAGAATATTTCAGGAGATATGCTACTTGCATTATCTAAATTTTTTAGGGTTCCAATTGACTATATATTGAGGAAAGAGGAAGAACAGCAACAGCAGGAGCAAAATGACAGAAAAGAAATTATGGAATTGTACAGGGATATGGATCAATATAACAGAGATACTTGGATTATTATTGGGAAAAGATTATTGGGTGGTCAATTACATAAGTATAATGAAAATTGTATTTTGAGGAAATAGTTTGGGCAGGTAATGAACATATTGTTTATACAATGGAGCGGTGGTCTTAGAGCCACTGCTTTTTTCAATGAAATAATTATGCCAGTTAGGAAATTTCCAACGAGGCAAATAAAATGTTGATTTAAACAGAAAGTCTACACATTTGTTGGCAAATGAAATATGATATTTTTGTTATTATAGTATAAAGAAATTTTTATAAAGTGATAGAATAATCCTAAAATTAATGGAGGTCTAAGAGAAATTATTAAAAATACTATAAAAATATATAATGTAAGGAGAAAATTACTATGGAGAAAAGATTATTTACCTCAGAATCAGTAACAGAAGGACATCCGGACAAAATGTGTGATGCTATATCAGATGCCATATTGGATGCTCTTATGGAGAAAGATCCGATGAGCAGAGTGGCCTGTGAGACTGCAATTACAACTGGTATGGTATTAGTAATGGGAGAAATTACGACTAATGCATATATAGATATGCAGCAGGTGGTAAGAGAAACAATCAAAGAAATTGGTTATGATAATGGAGACTATGGATTTGATGCACATACCTGTGCCGTCTTAACAGCAATTGATGAGCAGTCAGCAGATATTGCTTTGGGTGTAGATAAGGCATTGGAAGCAAAAGAACACAAAATGTCAGAAGAAGAACTTGATGCAATTGGTGCTGGGGATCAGGGTATGATGTTTGGTTATGCATGTGATGAAACGAACGAATTTATGCCATATCCAATCTCACTGGCACATAAATTGACTCGTCAGCTTACTCAAGTCCGTAAAGATGGTATATTGAAATATTTAAGACCGGACGGTAAGAGCCAGGTTACCGTAGAATATGACGAAGCAGGTATTCCGCACCGGCTGGATGCAGTGGTTCTGTCAACACAGCACGATCCAGATGTGACACAGGAGCAGATCCACGAAGATATAAAAAAAATATGTATTGAAACCGATTATTCCAACAGAGCTGGTAGATAAGAATACAAAATTTTTCATCAATCCAACAGGACGTTTTGTCATCGGCGGACCTCACGGAGATAGTGGAGTAACAGGACGTAAGATTATTGTAGATACCTATGGTGGTATGGCATGCCATGGCGGCGGCGCTTTTTCCGGTAAGGATTGTACAAAAGTAGACCGTTCTGCAGCTTATGCAGCTCGTTATGTGGCAAAAAATATTGTGGCAGCAGGTCTTGCAAAAAAATGTGAAATTCAGCTGTCTTACGCAATTGGCGTGGCTCATCCGACCTCTATTATGGTAGACACCTTTGGAACTGGGAAAATTTCAGATGAGAGTCTGGTGGAGATGATAAGAAAAGAATTCGATTTGCGACCAGCAGGAATCATTCAGATGTTGGATCTTCGCCGACCAATCTATAAGCAGACAGCAGCCTATGGACACTTTGGAAGAAATGATCTCAACCTTCCATGGGAGCGCTTAGACAAGGTAGAAGAACTGAAAAAATATTTGAAATAATTTACGTAGGGGGGAATCGTATGAGAAGATACAAAAAGCAAATCTCAAGAATTGTAACGATTGCGATGCTGTTTGCATTTCTGGTAGGAAATTCTAATATGGTACATGCTATGGATACAACACAAATAAGATATGCGAGTAAATATATCACAGTGAAAGGGAATAAGATGCATCTTGCTTTGTATGGAAAATTGGATGCAAGTGGAGAAAAGTTTGCAGATGAAGGAAAAACTACATTGGTGATGCTGCCGGCTCTGGGCGTTCCATCACCCCATATCTATTTTAAACCTCTGGCAGAATCTTTGGATGAGAGTTTTAATGTAGTGATTGTGGAGCCATTTGGATATGGACTTAGTGATGGTGCATTGACAGATCGAACGGTAGATAATATCAACAGCGAAGTGAATGTTGCACTGGACACCATGGGAATTGAGCAGTGTGTATTGCTGGTACATTCGATTTCTGGAGTATATGGACTCAATTTTGTACAGAATTATCCGGAAAAAGTAAAAGGTTTCATTGCTGTTGATAATACGGTGTATGATGAAGAGCTGGCAGAGGCTATGGAAATGGAAAAGAAATATATGCTGCAGGGAATTGATGAATTTCAGAAAATTAAGAATTCTTTTTCTTCTTTGGAAGAATTCCAGACTGCATTGAAAACAGATCCGGATAAATATGGGGCAGCATTACCACAGGTTTCCGGGTATACTTATACGGAAAGTGATAGGGAGGAATACATTCAGGCATATTCTTTGAGCAACAATGATACGATTAGAAGTGAAGTAAATGGGATGGACCAATCATTACTTTCTATAAAGAATAAAAAATTTCCATCGGCACTTCCTGTATTAACCATGATTTCTTCAGAGAATGTACAAAATGTTCCGGCATGGGAGACTGCTCATAGAAACCAACTGGATTTAGAATCTGGTAATCACCAGCTATATATTGTAAATGGAGGACATTATATCTGGTATACCAATTTAACACAGGTTGTGCAGCTTATCAATGAATGGAGAATGGAGAACCATTTTTAAAAGGAATCCGTGTGAAACATTTTCACATAAGAGAAAAACAGAAGGGAAGTGTAGCTTGGGGAAAGTAACTATTTCAACTGTATTGGGATACAAAGAATATGTAGTGGAAAATATAAAAAGCATTCTAGGAGAGGATGAAGAAAATTCCGATTTTAGGATTTATCCGGATTATCATAAGATTTATAGAGGACAGACGGAGATCGTCTTAACGAAAGCAGAGTATGAATTGTTTATGCTTTTGTCAGGGAGACCAGGTGTGATATTTACCAAAGAAAAAATTTTTGAGATTCTTTATAACGAGGAATTGCCGGAAAGCATTGATAATATTGTGTACTGCCTGGTATCCAGTATGAGAAAGAAAATTGAACCGGAGCTAAAGCAGTGCCGCTATATTAAAACAGTGAGAGGTGTAGGATATAAGTTTGAAGGAAAAAAGATGGACATCTTTCCAGAATAGTTGATCTGAAGACAGAGGAAATTTTTTTAAAACCTCTGTCTTTTTTTGTTGCTTTTTTATGCCATCTTGCGTACAGAAGTAGTGAAAGTCACCTCCCAAAAAGTATGCTTTTTGATGGGAGATGTAATAGGCTATTTTTTTATTTCCAAAAAGTATATAAGAAAGTTTTGAGATATGCCAAAATATTTTAAGACTTTTTGGGAATGTATAAAGGGGGATACGTATGGCATATTATGGGTATCACAGAATCAGTACTAAGGAACAACACTTGGACCGAGGTATTATAGAAATAAAGAGGTTCTGTGAAAATCAGAAAATTAAACTGGAAAGTATTTTTACAGATAAGATAACCGGTAAAAATTTTGACAGACCACGTTATACCGTTCTTGTGGAAGATGTTTTACGGGTAGGGGATACCCTGATTATTACAGAGCTGGACAGACTTGGCAGGAACAAGCAGGAGATTTTAAAGCAGCTACGTTTTTTAGAAGAAAAAGGGGTTCGGGTAATGGTATTGGAACTTCCTACCACGTTGTTTGACCTGTCTCAGATGGAAAATAATCTGGCAAAGATGATGATAGAAACAATCAATAATATGATGATTGAACTCTATGCATCCATGGCACAGGCAGAGATGGAGAAAAAGGAGAAGCGACAAAAGGAAGGTATGGAGGCAAAAAGGCTTCGGGGTGAATGGGATGAAGTAGGAAGACCACGGGCTATAGAACAGGAAAAGTTTAACCAGGAATTTATGAGGGTGGTACAAAAGAAGGTAACACCGACACAACTGCAGCGGGAGTTGGGGTTAACTTCTTCTACCTATTATCGGTATCGGAAAAACTTTTATGAAATTTTTCCGGAATTTCTTCAATCTGTATAGAGATGAGGTAATTACTAAGTAAAAGAAAAATTTAAGGAGGCAGATATTATGAGTGAACACAGAGAAGGTACATTGTTTTATGATACTGAAACAGGGAGGTATGATATACGTTTTGATTTGGAATCTTTTTATGGAGGACTACATTGCGGGGAATGTTTTTGATGTAAAGGTGAAAAATGTTTGGGTTCCGGTCCGAATTGAAATGGGAGATGACTGGTATCTGGTTGGACTGAACGTGTCGAGATTAGATGGATTGAGAGTACGTATGTAAATAGGAGGATAAGCCTGATGAGGGGAAGCACAATGAGAGAAAGTGTTACGGATGTTCGCATTATACTGGAATGCTTACAGGAAGCATATCAAATGGAAGGAGATATGGTACGATCCGGGAAAAATATTCATGCGACTATGATATATCCATTTGTCCGTATGCTGCAGGAAAAGTGTAGAGATTTAACAGAGGAACAGATACATAAGACACTTTGGAAAGAATATGAGATTTCAGGGGCAGACAGGATGTTTGTGGAGAGGGCTTCAAAGATTTTAGAGCCATACGAAGGAGAATCTGAAGATGAGAAATAGTACAATGGAATATAAAGTAAATCAAGCCTATGAAGAACTAAAGCGTTTAATACAGTGGAATCCGGATAGTGAAGAAAAATTTTTACAGAAAATGGTATGTTTATTGTTACCTGGACAAAGAAAATGTTGGTCAGAGGCTATCCGTGATTTGAGGCAATCTTTTGAAGCTGAGCAGGGGATGATATTTGTTGAAAAATACAGAGGAAAACTGGAATGGCTGAATAGCATATCTTTGGCAGAACTACAAAGAAAGATAGGAGAAATTTATTTTGTTGATCATTACAAGATGATAGCAGATCAATTCCTATATAAAAAGGATTTTGAAACTTCCTTATTTTTGAGAATTGCAATGGAAACAGGGATAAGAAGTGCAGATATTCCATGTATAGAATGGTCCTGTATGCATGGAAAAACTATTATTTTGGAAGAAACCAAAAGAGGAGATTTGTATAAAAAAGTTAATGGAACGTTTCCTAAGATTTCAACTCAGTCGTTACGGATTATGAAGTTATTGCACAGGAAGCAAGGGAAAATATTCACAAAATCAAACGAGTACTATGTTCGCAAAATTTCTTGTGCTTGGGGAATGCCTGGGTTTCGTATCCATAGTTTTCGGGATTATAGGAGAAAGATAGAAATGGGAATTACAGCAGGAGTACAAGTTCCAAGGATCATTCCATTATAAAGAATAGGCTGGATTGGAAAACGTTATAGGATGCTATATGAGCTGCTGTTGCAGTTCTAGTGAGTTTCAATAAAAAATACGCAAATATAGTATTTGCGTATTTTTTATTGAAATTACAAATATATTTGCAAATAGATTGAATTATGAATAAAAACAATAAAATAAAACGCAAATATAAAACTTTGTCGTTTGTTTTATTGTAATTTATAGGTGCTATGTGATATACTACGAAAAGAAAGTAGGTGTAGTA
>ENA-OQJJ01000008-OQJJ01000008.1-human-gut-metagenome-genome-assembly--contig:-NODE-8-length-41218-cov-3.315032_pt1 | contig 41218 bp, 45 predicted proteins | sample MGYA00242606_ERZ504772 | MGnify/ENA primary metagenome ERZ504772 (study PRJEB26092, sample SAMD00036363) | human gut metagenome | host: Homo sapiens | study: EMG produced TPA metagenomics assembly of the...
TTAAAAAAATACAATCATTATCATTAGAAGAAAAGCATATTATCGACGCTATGTTTAATACAGTTTTTTTCAAGAAAAATTAATCAAATCAATACAGGAAATGTTATATTACGCACATTCTAAAAATAAGACATATATAAAACTTGACACTGCATTATCACAGAAAGATGAAAATTTTAAAGAATTGGAACGACTAGTTAACGAAAGTGATTTAATAGATATTTTTTCTAATCGATTGGTTATTGAAATGCATAATTTATTGGAAGCTTTATATCAGGACAAAACATTATGTGATGAAATTAGTTCATATTATAGTAAAAAGTATTTTACAAGTCATAAAAAATATTGGCAGCAGATGAATTACCACAACTTAACCCTAACGGTTCTCTTAATACCCCAAGGGAAATAGAACGACTTGAGGACAGAATTTTAAAACGACTTGAGGAACGAGAAAAAAACGGAAATTATTGGCCATATAAATGCGAAGAAGTACAGACATCAAGTGATTTAAGCAAAATCATGAGCGAATTTAGGAGTCCTCACAATATTACAGAAGATGAATATCTAAAAAAATTACAATATATAGATGAAATGACAAAATAAAAGGAGTGATAATTAATGAAGTTACCTAATGGTTACGGTTCAGTTTATAAGTTACCAGGCAAGCGCAGGTGTCCATATAGGGCTATTGTTACAGAACGTTGGCTGCTTGATGTAGAAACCGGAAAAAAGCAGATACGAAAAACAATCGGCTATTATGAAACTAAAAATAAGGCACTTGAAGCACTTGCAGAATATAACAAATCACCATTTGATTTAGAATCGTCTAAAATCACGTTACAAGAAGTGTATGACCGTTGGAGCGCCGAACATTTCCCGACTGTATCAGAAAGTAATATAAAAGGATACAAGGCCGCATTTCTTCTATGCGCTCCGCTAGTCAATAAACGTTTTGTTGATATTACATTAGATGATTTACAATATATAGCCGATAATTCCGGAAAAAATACACCTACGCTTAAAAAATACAAGGTTTTAGTAGGCATGTTATACAAATACGCTGTAATACATGACATAATATCGGCCGACCGCAACAAAGTGCAATATATCGACATTAATAAAGCCGGGAACCCTAACGCATATAATCGCGAGCCGTTTAGTACTTCTGAAATCGCTAAATTATGGACTTGTAAAGATGCTAACGAATATTACACGGTTATGCTAATGCTTATATATACAGGTGTCAGAGTATCGGAGCTATTGGATTTAAAGAAAGAAAATATAAATCTAAAAGAACGTTGGTTTGATGTAACGGAATCCAAAACACAAGCCGGTATTAGAAAAGTACCAATTAGTAAAAAGGTCTTGCCGTTCTTTGAATATTGGTATAACAAGAATGATTGCGAATACTTATTAAGTACACCTGACGGTAAACACTTTGAATACCGTAACTATTATGATAGTTATTGGAAACCACTATTATTACCGCTTAATATGAAGCATAGACCGCACGACTGCCGGCATACATGCGTTTCACTTTTAACGGCTGTAAATGTCGATGAACGTACAATAAAGCGCATTGTAGGGCATAAAGGGCAAGGAGTAACACAGCAAGTTTATACACATTTTGAAATAGAAACATTACTTGAAGCAATCGACAAAATTTGAAAGGAGCGTGATGCAATATGATTGATTCAAAAAATGCTCTATGATAATAAATACCATAGAGCACAACCCAAAATAACATAACCACGACGAAACATTATAAGGGATTATTTTATTATATCATATCCCTTGAATTAAGTAAAAGGAGATTTAACCATGAAAGCAACTAAGAATATGAACATAGCAGAAATTAAGAGTGCAACCGATAAATTCACCGCAAAGCACCCTGTAAAAGATAAATTTGATTTACAGGGCTTGCAATTATGCGAGTATACCGAAAATATAAGAGCAGCAGTACAGACAGGAAACGATGAAGCATTAATGCAGACAATAGCCGATATTTTCAATTATGGCTATATGAACGGCACAAAACAGGCTATAAAGAGTGAATCCGATAAACATAATGAAATATTCAACAGGAGTGAAGAAAAGCACCATAAAGACTTAGTCGAACTCGCCTATTATCTGCCTGCCGGAATAGGTGCAGACTACCTTTATATGTATGCTGTTGTTTCTCTTGATCACTATTACGGCAAAAGCCTCATAGACCTTTTACCGCTTAAACAACGAAGATTATATTACAAGACACTAGGAGCCTATGAACAGCAAAGCAAAGCATAGTATACCACATATAATAAACCGTTACATAAAAAACCGTATAGTTAATTAGAGGTATGTTTCCAAAAAGAATATACCTCTTTTATTTTTGCGTAAACTTAATATAACATATTGTCTGTATATATGCTTTAAGTTTTGTTTTCCTGTACTATATTGGATTATTGCCCCTAAATCCTCTACAGTTGCCCCACAAGAAAGCCTTTTATTAGATTGTACGCATAATATCAGCATTTTCAAAATTTGTCAAGCAAATTTGTGTGCTACGTGTGTGCTACGCGTGTGCTACTGAAAAAAATCTACCACTTTTCACGACTTTTTATAAAAACGTAGACATAAAGAAAACCCTTGAAAATACTGGATTTCCAAGGGTTTTGATGTTCTTCTGATATTCGTTTGAACTATCTCTTTGAGAACTGAGGAGCTCTACGAGCTGCTTTGAGACCGTATTTCTTACGCTCTTTCATACGTGGATCACGTGTTAAGAATCCAGCAGACTTAAGAACCGGTCTGTACTCTGAATCTACCTGAAGGAGTGCACGAGCGATTCCGTGACGGATTGCTCCGGCCTGTCCTGTGTATCCACCACCACGAACGTTAACTAAAACGTCGAACTTGTCAACTGTCTCAGTTGCAACTAATGGCTGGCGAACAACTACCTTTAATGTCTCAAGACCAAGGTACTCATCGATATCTCTTTTATTGATTGTAATCTTTCCTGTTCCAGGTACTAAATATACTCTAGCAACAGATGATTTTCTTCTTCCTGTTCCGTAATACTTTGTAGTAGCCAATTTACTTTACCTCCTATTAAAACTCTAATGTCTCAGGCTTCTGAGCTGCATGTTTGTGATCTGGTCCAGCGTATACGAATAACTTTGTATACATCTGACGTCCAAGAGGTCCCTTTGGAAGCATCCCTTTACAGCGTACTCGATAACGCGCTCTGGGTGCTTGTTCATCATCTCTCTTAATGTTGTCTCTTTCATACCACCGATATAATCTGAGTGATGATAGTAAATCTTCTGGTCTAATTTCTTACCAGTAACCTTAACCTTGTCAGCATTGACAACGATTACATAATCACCTGTGTCAATGTGTGGTGTAAAGATTGCTTTATTCTTTCCTCTTAATACTTTAGCAACTTCTGATGCTAAACGTCCTAATGTCTTACCTTCAGCGTCTACTACGTACCATTTTCTGTCGATTGTAGCAGGACTAGCCATAAATGTTTTCATCGGTTTTCCTCCTTAAATGATTCGATTACTTTTAATGCCGATGCCTCTTGAAATCGCGTATGTCCGGACGCCACTTCCTTTTTGACATCTTATAGTCCTCTGTTCCATCTCAGATGACTATCATTATCTATACTAAATGGTTGCCGGGGCTTTGGCTTCCATTTATCTACTTTTTACAGACCTAGATATTATACTTGCGTAACCGGCTGTTGTCAAGTGTTTTTCACCCTTATTTTCGGCTTTTTCTTTAAAACTGCATATATACAAAATCAGCCGGATTCACTCCCGGTCCATAGTAACCGAATATTATTACTATAAAGATGCCAAGGTATATTATCGCCCAGCGAAGCGGCAGCTTTCTTGAAAGTATGAAATCGCGCATGTCGAGCTTTTTATTTTCCTCAACGAAGCTGATGAAGAACCACAGCAGCGTACATATTATAAGTAAAAGTATATCGTACTCATCCAGTCCGCATGCACCGAGATTCAAAATGATGTTGTTTATTCCAAGCTCGCTGATATGGAAATCCGTGACTGATTTAAAAAGCATGTGAAATGCAGTCGACGCATTTGCAGCTATGTCAAAATAGTAGCCTACCAGTATGAGCATAAAGGTCCAAAGCACTGATACAATCGTTGCAAATATACCCTTTTCCCTGAGACCGGTCAGCTTAAAAAAAGCCGCCTGCCTACCTTTTTGTTTACCGGAGCAAAAAGCTCTGCAAGCATGATGACAATCGCCGTTCCAGAGTCCGAAATACAGGTATTTCATATTGGCACCGTGCCATACTCCGATGACGATAAATGTGATGACACTCGCGATGCAGCCCGGCAGCACCTTACTGATATGCGCACCAAATCTCGGCTTTAGCCATTTGCCAAAGTTCAGGAAACGCTTTGAGATTGAAAGCGGGTAGAAGATATAGTTTCTGCACCAGTCTCCAAGAGTCATATGCCAGCGGTGCCAGTACTCTGTGAGCGAGCGCGAAAAATACGGATGGTTGAAGTTTGTTGACATTGTTATGCCAAACATCTCCGCAATACCGCGCACTATATCGATTCCTCCCGAGAAATCCGCATATAGCTGCAGCGCATACACTACTGCCGCAAAAAATACATAGGTGCCCGAAAAATCCATCGGCTTATCCATCACAAAATTGATGATATTTACCGCGCGGTCTGCTATCACAAGCTTTTTAATGACTCCCCAGAGCACCAGAAGCGCACCCTTTTGCAGATTTTCAAGCCTGAGGGAATGTCCCTCGTAAAGCTGTCCCGCAAGCTTATCATATATCGCAATCGGTCCCTGTATGATCTGTGGGAAGAATGACACGAACAGCGCTACCTTAAGGAAATTCTTTTCAGGCTCGACAATTTCCCTGTATACATCCATCACATAGCCCATGGACTGGAAGGTGTAGAAGGATATGCCAAGCGGAAGCAAAAGTCCAAGCTCCCCCGCATATGGTATATATTTAAGGAATGCCAATATGCCGAAATTGCAAAGCAGCGCAAAAAGCATGACTGCCACTCTCTTTTTTCTGCCCTTTTCCTTGTATTCCTTTCTGGTCTGCCTGTCCCAGTCCTCCTTATGGCTTTTTACGATGGCATTCTGCTTCTTTAACAGCTTATCAATCCATATTGTTGAGCCATAGGTGGTGCATATTGTGAAAATGATAAAAAGCACATACCACTTACATATAATCACATAGTATGCCATGCTTCCCGCCAGAAGCACATACCAGCGGTATTTCTTCGGAAAGCAATAATATAATACAAGCAATACGATTACAAATATCGCATATTTTAATGAAATAAGTTCCATTTTATTTACTCCAAATCTATTTTCTAATGTAATACTGCCGCCATACTTTAATTAACAGGCAGTATTTATTTTAAAGTCCATACACTATCATGCTATTTTTTTACCGGGGTATTTAACTCCTTTGCAGGCTTTGCATCGTTGTTCGTATCTGCTACCTTATTTGTCGCAAGGCTTGACGAAAAATTATAAGGCAGATAAACGGACATCTCAAAATAATGATTGCCCAGACTCAGATCCGTATCCTTTGCGCAGGCACTTATCACATTGTCAGCGCGCCTTGCGCACTCGCCCCATGCACTCTGAAGCTCCGGTGAGTGGTCCGCATTAAGCCTGTAATTATCAGACAGATATTTTCCCATAAATGCAGTGAATTTGCGGCTTCCATTTATATTCAGGTGCTCCGAATTGTAGAAATCCTCCCTACTATTGATTCCGATAAGTTCCTTATCTCCTTCAAAGCTCGCAAAATCATAGCCATAAGACTCCACCAGCTCCTTCACGTCGCAAAGCACCTGCGGATTCTTTACCTCCTTCTCATGAGGGAACCTCGCAAAAAGCACCTTTTCCACCCCCTGTGCTTTACAATACTCAAGCAGATCAGTCATATACGCTCTGCTCTTGTCGGTAAAGTAGAGCTTTTTCTGCTTGTCTGATGGACAATCGGAATATTTTGCAATAGATGAAAATCCCTTCATGCATGATGTTTTTGCAAAATACATTCCAACTCTTGTGGCAAAGGTGTATGCACACTTGCCTATATCCTTCCAGTTGCTATGATGCAGCTTTAAAGGATTTGTAAAGTTGTCCTGCTCATTCTTTGGCACAATCTCCTGTATTGTATCAAACCTGTTTTCCTTATTGTGGATATTGTCTATCCAGCTATGCAGCTTTACCGTCCTGTCGTAATAGCTGTCATTTTGTAAAAAGCCATTCACTTCAAAAACCACAACCTTCGGATGCTGTCTGGTGAGAGCTTCTCTGAGCATTGATTTGTACAGGCTGCCGGGCGCTCCTGATACCCCAAGCGAGTATGATGTGTATCCATAATTCTTCCAGGCCTCGGTTGCACTGTAATCAGCGTATACCTCGCTGGCTCCTATCATCATCACATCAATTGTGTTCTTCGGCTCCTTGTAAAAGCCCTCTATAGTCGCAATATTGACAGCATCCGTCATCTTAAAAAATGTCGAGACAAACGAAAACAGCACGACAAATACCAGGGCGAACGCTCCTGTACGGATTACCTTACGGTGTCTGCCTTTTCCTTCGTCTGTGCTGTTTATGGCTTTGTCTTTTTTAATTTTCTCTTTTACTTTTGTAAATCTCATAACCGTCTTCATCTCCAAGCTTCTTTTTAACCGTACCATGTATTAACAGTAACGACATTATAGCCTATTATTGAAGCTAAAAACGGATATTCCAAAAATCTTAATATAATATTAAAAATCTAAAGCTGTTACTCGTACTTGAGTCCTATCATTGTAAGCCCATGTGCCGGAGCTGTAGGACCTGCTGCTGCCCTGTCTGTTGCGGCTATTATGCCCTTCATCGCATCGGCCGACATATCGCTTCCACCTATCTTCACAAGTGTTCCTGCGATTATGCGCACCATATTGTACAAAAAGCCGTTTCCTGTCACACGTATTGTGATGATGTCACCGGCCTTTGACACCGTACAGTCATATATCGTGCGGACTGTGGTCTGTGCCTGCGAGTTCGCCGAGCAGAAGCTTGCAAAATCATGCTCTCCTATGAGATATTTTGCAGCCTCACTCATCTTTTCTGTGTCAAGCGGATAATGATAGAAATATGTGTCAAGCCTGCGTGTCGGATTTCTGAACCTCGCATTTAAAATGCGATATTCATAGGTTTTACGGCTCTTTGAGAATCGTGGATGAAAATCATCGCTTACCTCACAGGAATCGACCACCACTATATCCTCCGGCAGCTTCTGATTCAGTGCATACGATATCTTTTCCGCCGGCATGCGGGTATTGGTATCAAACATACACACATTTCCAAGTGAATGCACTCCCGCATCGGTGCGGCTTGCTCCTGTCACCTTTATATCCTCCTTTAACAGGCGGCTCAGGTGCTCGTTTAATACCTGCTCAATTGTTATGCCGTTTGGCTGTATCTGCCAGCCGCAATAATTTGTGCCATCGTAGGCTACAATCATTTTTACACGCATATATCTCTCCTGTTTTACCTGCACTATCTATTTCACTATCTGAAAATAAGATTGCCCAGATTCACCGGCAGAAGGATTCTAAGCACTATCACAACCGCTAAAAACGCAAATATGAAAAGATATGCTATTTTATCGTCCTTTTCATATACGAGCGGCTTCATCTTTGTCCTGCCCTCTCCACCATTGTAGCATCTTGCCTCCATAGCCATTGCGAGGTCATCCGCACGCCTGAATGCCGATACGAAAAGCGGCACTAAAAGAGGCACCATGCTCTTTGCTCTTTTTATGATATTTCCATGCTCAAAATCAGCTCCTCTTGCCATCTGTGCTTTCATTATTTTGTCCGTCTCCTCAATAAGGATTGGAATAAAACGAAGCGCTATCGACATCATCATGGCTATCGCATGCACCGGAACATGTATTTTGTTTAAAAAGCCCAGTGATTTCTCAAGACCGTCCGTGAGCTGGTTTGGTGTGGTGGTGAGTGTCATGAGCGAGGTTCCTATAATGAGAAGCACAAGACGTATCATCATGGTTGCTGCATTTATCAGTCCGGTGTCAGAAATGTGCAGTATACCGTACTCCCAGATTGTGTACTCTCCCTGTGTGAAGAACACGCTGAAGCATGCTGTAAAAAGCAGCAGTATTATAATGGATTTGAGTCCCTTTACCATGAACTTAAAGGGCACCTTCGAAATTTTTATAACTGCGGCAAGCGCGGCAACTATAAACAGCACACCGGCTATTCCTTTGTAGGAAAACAGCGCAATAATATATATTAGTGTTGCGAAAAGCTTTACTCTTGGGTCCAGTTTATGTATTGGCGACTGAGCCGGATAATACTGGCCTATGGTAATATCACGAATCATTTTTGTATTCCTTCCTCATAATTTGTATCAAAATGTCAGCATTGGTGAGCTATTTAAAGGCTTTTAGTATTGAGTCCCTCGCCTCCGCAACTGTCGTTGCCGAAAGGTCAACCGGTATACCCTTTTTTGCCAGATCATGCATCAGATATGTGACCTGCGGTGCTGCAAGTCCGACTGCCTCGAGCTCCTTGTAGTGTGAGAATACCTCCTTCGGCACCCCGTCAAACATCACCTCTCCTGAATTCATAACAATGATGCGGTCCACATACTCCGCAACATCCTCCATGCTGTGTGATACGAGTATGATTGTGATACCTAAATCCTTTTTCATCTGTAAAAGCAGTCCCAGTATCTCATCTCTGCCCGCAGGATCCAGTCCCGCTGTCGGCTCATCGAGTATAAGTACGTCAGGGTGCATTGCAAGTACTCCTGCTATGGCTACACGCCTTTTTTGTCCTCCGGACAAATCAAACGGCGGCTGATAGTAGAGATCCTCCGGAAAATGTACATTCTGCAGTGCCTCATAGGCTCTTAGCTCCACTGTTTTCCTATCGAGCCCCTGATTTTTCGGTCCAAAGCATACATCCTCAAAGTTGGTTGTCTCAAAAAGCTGATGCTCCGGATACTGGAACACCATCCCCACCTTGTGACGCAGCTTGCTTAAATCATAATCATTGTCATATATATCCTGTCCATTGTAGTATATATGACCGCTTGTCGCCTTCAAAAGGCCGTTCATATGCTGGATAAGTGTGGATTTTCCCGAACCGGTGTGACCGATTATTCCAATAAACTCTCCATCATTTATCTCAAGGCTTACATCCTTAAGTGCCTGCACCTTGTAGGCTGAGTCGGCACTGTAGCAATAGTTTATGTGATCTAGAATTATTGACATATTTTCTCCCGCCTATCTGTTTTTCAGCGCAACAAGCGCATTTACAAGTTCTTCTCTCGTCAGGATTCCATCAGGGATATCAAGCCCTGCCTTTTTGAGCTCATCGGCTACCAGTGTCACCTGCGGCACATCAAGCCTGTGCTCCTTCAGCTCGTCCACCCTTGAAAAAATCTCACGCGGTGTGCCGTCCATGACCACCCTGCCCTTTTCCATGACATAGACATGGTCTGCGCCGACCACCTCCTCCATGTAATGGGTGATGAGAATGATGGTCACGCCCTTTTTCTTATTGAGCTCATGGGCTGTGGCTATGACCTCCTTGCGGCCGTTTGGGTCAAGCATGGCTGTAGGCTCGTCAAATACTATACATTTTGGCTCCATCGCCACAACTCCCGCGATTGCCACACGCTGCTTCTGTCCTCCGGAGAGCTTGTTCGGTGAATGTGTGCGGTACTTTGTCATACCGACAGCCCTTAGCGCATAGTCCACGCGCTGCCAGATTTCATCTGTCGGCACACCGATATTCTCAGGTCCAAAGCCCACATCCTCCTCCACGACATTGGCGATAATCTGATTGTCTGGATTCTGGAAAACCATACCTGCACTTTTCCTGACAGGTATGACATTCTCTTCCTTTGACACATCCATGCCATCCACCCATATGGTGCCGTCGCTCGGCGCAAGAAGTGCATTGATATGCTTTGCAAGAGTTGATTTTCCCGAACCATTGTGACCGAGGATTGCAATAAACTGTCCCTCTTTTATGTCGAGGTTTACGTTGTCGAGTGCTGTAGTGATTGACTCTACATTGCCTTCCTCGTCTCTTCGTATAAATTCATGTACTAATTTGCTTGTTTTAATTATGCCCATTTCTTTTTCCTAAAAATCTACCGTATTTACAATTATCATAGCTGTTAAAGCCCAAATAGCTACCAAAAATATGCGCTTTGCCGCTTGATTTAGTCATCCCAGCTCAGGTGATGAAGCTCTCCCTCGAGCCTCATATGATCAAAATTATTCTGTCTCAATGCCTCGTAGAGCACGATAGCTACTGAATTTGACAGATTAAGTGACCTTGTCTCACCTATCATCGGTATCCTGATGCACTCATCCGGATGCTCCTTTAGTATCTCCTCCGGAATGCCTGCGCTTTCCTTGCCAAACATAATATAGCAGTCTGGCTCAAAATGAGCATCAGAGTACACATGTCTGCCCTTTGTTGTCGCATAATATATCTTTGCGCCCGGATTTTTCTCAAGGAAATCCTCCCAGTCCACATATGTGGTGACGTCGAGGTCCTTCCAGTAATCCATTCCGGCTCTCTTTAGTGCCTTCTCTGAAAGTGAGAATCCAAGCGGCTCTATAAGATGAAGCCTCGTGCCTGTCGCGACGCAGGTTCTTCCGATATTTCCTGTATTTGCCGGAATTTCCGGCTCATGTAACACTATGTTCAGCTTTGCCATTTTGTCTCCTGTCAATTTAAACTATTTATTATCCATCCCGGCGCGAAGCTCTGTGACAAACTCCTCAATGCGGCCGAGCGCCTCCTTTAAATCATCAAGCGAATATGCATATGATATACGTAAAAATCCCTCGCCGCACTCTCCGAATGCAGTTCCCGGAACCACGGCAATCTTCTTGCTGTTTAGAAGCTTTGTGGCAAACTCATCGGATGTCATGCCAAACTCCTTGATGCTTGGAAACGCATAAAAAGCCCCGAAAGGCTCAAAGCACTTAAGCCCCATCTCCTTAAAGCGGTGAAGCACATATCGTCTGCGGCCGTTGTATTCCTCCCTCATCTGTGCAACATCCTCATCGCCGTTTTTCATAGCCTCGACAGCCGCATACTGGCTCGTGGTCGGCGCACACATGATTGCAAACTGATGAATCTTCAGCATCTGCTTTAAAATGGTTTCAGGTGCACATGCATATCCAAGCCTCCAGCCAGTCATGGCATAAGCCTTGGAAAAACCGTTTATGAGCACTGTTCGCTCCTTCATTCCCGGAAACGATGCTATAGATACATGCTTATCCACATATGTAAGCTCCGAATAAATCTCGTCACTTATCACAAACAGATCATGCTCCTTAACCACCTGAACGATTGCTTCAAGGTCTGCTTTTTCCATGATAGCGCCTGTAGGGTTATTAGGGAAAGGCATGATAAGTATCTTTGTCTTTGGAGTGATAACAGCCTCAAGCGCCTCGGCTGTCAGCCTGAAATCATTTTCCTCCTTGAGCTCCACAATCACAGGTGTGCCTCCTGCCAACACAGTACATGGCACATATGAAACATAGCTTGGCTGCGGGATAATCACTTCATCTCCCGCATCGAGCATGGCGCGGAGTGCGATATCTATAGCCTCGCTGCCACCGACAGTTACCATGATCTCTTTGTTGTAATCATATGTCATGCCGTATCTTCTGTCGAGATATTTTGCAATCTCAATCTTTAACTCCTTGAGTCCGGCATTTGAGGTGTAGAAGGTGCGTCCCTTTTCAAGGGAATATATGCCCTCATCCCTGATATGCCACGGTGTGTCAAAATCAGGCTCACCTACTCCGAGCGATATCGCATCCTTCATCTCGCTCACTATATCAAAAAACTTACGGATGCCCGATGGCTGGATAGTCTTTATTGTACTGGATAAAGGGTCTCTCATTATGACATAATTCCCCTTTCATCGGATTTGACAGGTGCCGCCATGATAGTTCCATGGTCCTTGTATTTCTTCAGAATAAAGTTTGTCTTTGTCGAAAGCACCTGATCCAGTGTAGAAAGCTTATCTGTCACAAACTGTGATACCTCGCGCAGAGTCTTGCCCTCGAGTGTGACCATGAGGTCGAAGCCGCCTGAGATAAGGTATACAGACTTCACCTCAGGATAGTTGTATATACGCTCGGCAATCTTGTCGAAGCCCATGCCGCGCTGTGGTGTCACTCTGACCTCTATCATGGCTGTGACCTTCTCAAGGCCTGCCTTGTCCCAGTCAATCAGTGTGTGATATCCGCAGATGACATTCTCCTGCTCCATAGCAGCAATCTCGTTTGCCACACTTGCCTCATCCACACCAAGCATGATTGCAAGCTCCTTCAGGTTTATCCTGCTGTTTTTCTCTATAAATGTTAATATCTTTTCTCTCATGATATAAAGTCTCCTGATTCTTACTGTTCAGACGCAAGCTTGACACCACGCTGTCAAGCTATGCGCCATAGTGTTAATTATTGAATGATTACAGCCCCTGCCTCGTAGAGGCATTTTAAATGGGCTGTAATCGTTGCTGGTCACACTGTTAGGTGTGAACAGTAACTCCTGATTCAAATATATTAGTTGAAAACCTTGTATATCTCGTCAGTCTGGGCAGTCTCCAAAAATCGTCTCTCCTCGCCGGAAATCAGCACCCTGTCGTTTGAATCGGTTGTAGCACCGACTATAACAGCATTTTTTCCTTTTTTCTCAAGCTCTCTGACCACGCGGGTACCATCTGCAGCTATGATTATCAGACTTCCTCCTGACAAAAGCTTATACGGGTTTATGTCAAAAAATTCACTTATTTCAATTGTATCCTGCCTGATAGGGAGCTTCTTTAAATCGATGTCAAGACCAATTCCCGAAGCCTCTGCCATATCCCAGAGTGCTCCAAAGATGCCTCCCTGCGAAGCGTCATGGATTGCCGCCACACCGGCGCCAATCGCGGATGCGGCCTCCATTGCAGTGGAAATATGGTCTATATATGCTGCTGATTTATCTATAAAAGCCTTGGAAAATCTCGTTTCAAGCTCGGCTCTTTTCTCATTTGCAAGAATTGCTGTGCCCTCAAGCCCCACATAGCCTGTAACTATTATGTCCATGCCGGGTGCTGCTGCCGATGATGGTGTAAGTGCCTGCTCATAGGCCTCACCTATTGCTGTAACTATCACCACGATATTCTTCACCGCACGGCTCACTTGTGTATGTCCGCCAAGCACCACAATTCCTGCTTCCTCACATACAGCATCAATCGCTCTCACCGTCTCGCGAAGCACGGCTTCGTTTTCTGTGGTAGGTACAAGCAGTGCCAGCTCTATCCCAATAGGACTTACCCCCATGGCATAAATATTGTTCAATGCATCATAAACTGCGCAGTTAGCACGCACATGCTTATCCGATACATCAAGTGTGAACGTCTGGGTAGCAGTAACTAACTTGGTTTGGTCGCCTGCCTGCATGGAAATCACCGCACAGTCCTCACCTACTGCCGGTTTAAAAAGTATTCTGTCGCTTTTGGTATGAAGTTGTTTTAAGACAGAGCGCTTTAAAACCGACTCTGATATTTTACCGTTTTTCATGTGTTTTCCTGTTCCTAATAATATGCTGTGTATACTGTTGCAGCCCGGTGCATTGATTGCAAATAACTACATCCGAAACAACTACCTGCGGGCATTTACTGCGTCTGTGCTCCCTGTGTCTGGGTGCCCTGTGCCTGCCCTGCTGCATTCGGGTCTGTCTGCTGCGTCTGCGTGCCCTGTGCCTGCCCTGCCGCATTCGGGTCTGTCTGCTGTGTCTGCCCTGCCGCATTCGGATCCTGTGTCTGAGTCTGTGCTGCCTGTGCCTGAACCGCTGCTACCGCAGACGCAGCAATAGATTTAACCGAGCCCTCATCATTAGCCGCTGCCGCCGCCTGAAGCTGCGCAACAACCTCCGCTGATGCTCCTCCTGTGCCAACCGTCACGATTTTTGGTGATGACTTGTACTTGCTGTTGTTGAATACCTCATCACTCTGCACTGCACCATCGACTGTAACCGTCTTCCAGAGCCTTGCTGTAAGTCCCTTGTGCGCAGACTGCTCAGTGTGGAAATAACCGACCGGCTGACCTGCATCAAACTTAAACTGCGTAACCGGATCCTCCTCGGAAATCGTCTCACTCCTGAATGAAATTTCCCTGTTTGCCGGTCTCGTCTCCACTCCGTACACATTGAAGGTGATGACTCCACCACTGCAATAGCCCTCTATATACACCGGATTGTCCAGATTATTTTTAAACTTAAGATCCTTGTAGGTACCTGCGATTGCCGCATCGTCAGATGGCTTTACGTAGTTTACTATCATGGAATGGTTGTAGCGCTGCACTATCTCAAGCTCAGCCCTTATAACCGCATTGTAGAGTGTGGTAGCAACCTGGCACACGCCTCCGCCTACCGAGTCCACTACCTGACCGTTCTCGTATGCGCCTGCTATCTGATAGCCGTTGTCAGTTGTGATAGGGCTGATAGCCTCGTAAACCGAGAACTGCTCACCCGGATATATGACACTGCCGTTTATCAGGCTGCACGCGTTCTTTACATTGGTTGCACGCCCTGCTGCCGAGCTGCTGAAATCGGTAGAAAAGCCTCCCAGATTATCCTTAATCTTTGAGAGTTCCTCCTTTGAGCCCCTCGGCTGGACCGTATTTGTGACCAGCTCTATCTCATTCGCCGAACCATCCCAGCTGTTCTGCAAAAAGTCATTTATCGCATAGACGGATTTTACCACATCAACCTCTTTGCCTTCCTGTCCCGGAACAAAATCGAAGCTGTCACCGTTTCTCTGCAGCGAATTGTTAACTGCCTTTATATTGAGCTCGTCGCTCTTGTCATAAATCATATTTGCGGTCTTTTGTTTATCAACCGACAGATACATATTGACGGCAACATTGCCCTTTTTGAGCTCCTCTGACTCCACAAATCTGTCAATCAGGCTGCCCTCATGGCACACTGAAAGAGCCTCGTCCACCGCTGCATCAGAGTCCGCCGAAACAGACATTTCCTGTGCGGTTGCATCAAATGAACCATTTGCGCCCTTTAATGAAAAGGATGTATCCTTTATGCTGTCAACATAGGCATCAACTGCTTTTTTTGCTTCTTCCTTTGTCATACCGCCTACATCCACACTGCCAATGCACACACCCTCTGTAATTGTCTGTACCTTTGCCTTCTTTGTGCCTGACGAACCGCTTGCATATGCACTTACCATGCCTGATGCTGCCACAAGCACAAATGCCATTGTACCCAGTAATAATGCTTTTTTATTAATCTTCATTTCCGCTTCCTTTTCCTGAGGCTGTTAAAAGCGCCCCTGTCATCGCTTAACTGAACTGCATTTTATATCATATTATGATATGAGGGTCAAAAGGTATTTTGCCCCTCATTTATGATTAATCAGATTACTACATGCTACGCATTCCCGTAATCTGACTACACCTCGAAATCCGCTAATTTCCTGCGTTCCCGCAGCAAATTGCTACTTTCTCGGTGTAGTGCGGGTCACTAAGGTATACATCGAATTGCATGCAAGCATGCATCGATGATACCTTTTGACCCTTTAATCATATTATCATATTTTTTCCATATTTCAAGAAAAGCTATACAAGACTTGACACAAATGTTGTCACAAGCATCGCTGCTATAACCACTATTATCACTATAGCAACCACCTTCTGATTTCTTTTTTTATTAAAATCGTACATACTATTCACCTCTGTTCAAAAATGAGTTATACTATTTTCATATATGAGAAAGAATTTTCCAACATATGATTCCAATTTGTCTAATTTTGTTCATTTTATTTATTGCAGTGATTACTTTTGCCATAAAGAGGGCTGATTCAACCCAGGCAAAGGTCACCGAGGAGTTCTGGGAAAAGGAGCGCAAAGCCAACTCAACCCTCCGCGGAGATACCACTGACCTGTGTTATATTACCATACCGGAAAAGTTTTTTCCATTAAATAATGATAAAATAAATGATTTAAGGGATAAAACCCTTGTCAATCTCACCTGAATGACAAACACTGATTTAAAGCTTAAATATGGCATTCTTAATTTTAAAAAGCTGTCTGAATATGATGATAATTTCACGAAATTTGTTTCAATGCTTGAGAACTTACAGGCTGATGCCACCTCGGCCGGTAATTACTCACACCTATTAATGTACTTACTGCGATATTCATCGTACAGCCTTGAGGCCTGACTTCTGGTCAGGTTATCCCACGATATGACATCTGCTATTCCATACTCAGTCATCAGCTCCTTTAACTGTCTGACCTGATGGGCTGTGGCGGGTGTCTGTTTTTTTGCCTTGTATACAAGTGACTTTGACTCCACCGGCTCACCCTTTTCATCCATCAGTGCAAGCAGCTTTTCAAATATCTGCTTTGTCTCTATCGCATCATCGAGCGCCCTGTGGGCATTTTCCCTGTTTACACCAAAATACTCGCACAAATCCTCCAGCTTCTTCGACTGCTCAGCAGGCAGACATTTTCTGGCTATTTTCAGCGTATCATATGCATTCAGCGAGAGGGTTCGCTTGTGATTTACCGCCCATTGCTTTAAAAAGCTGTAATCAAAGGTCACATTCTGCCCAAGTATGATATCAGCCCCGATAAAATCAAGCAGGTTATCCACAGCCTCATCCATATCTGCCGCGTTTTCCACATCACTGTCGGTAATTCCCGTTAATTCCTGCACACGTTGTGGAATATGCTGCTTCGGATTTACCAGTGTGGATATCGTATCCACTATCTCGCCGCCCCTCACACGTGCCGCACCTATCTCTATTATCTTGTCATTTTTTGCAGAAAGGCCTGTCATTTCCAGGTCAATCACCGTGTAATTTTTTATATTATCTATGTTGCTCATTTTTCTTAGTCCGTAAACCTTTCCGGCTTTTACCGCTATAGCCATATCGCTTTACTGTTATTCTATATACTCCACCAGCGCCTGGTGGTCAAGCGGGTCTCTCATGTCGTAGTGGAAAAGCGCCCACACCGGCTCCTTATGATACTTTGGCAGTTCATCCAGCTTGCGCGTGTGCTTGTCCGGAAAAATATAGTGGAACGGCTCCACATGCGACAGCTTTCCATTCTTACAGTATGCATGTGTCATGTGCTTGAAGCTTCCTATATCTGTGGCCCACACCGGGCGGCTCTTGCAGTTCTCACGATAGTACAAATCAAAGATGAGTGACTCCTGAATCATGTTGTAAAGCTGCGCATTTTCATCAAAATCAGTATTATCTCTATCTATGGCATTTTCGTCAAAATCAGTATTATCTCTATCTCCGTCATTTTCGGATAATACCACAGAAGTCATAGCATCGCTGTCACAGCCATGCAGGTATAAAGCCAGAAATTCAAGCAGTATCTCACACCTTCTGATGCGCGAATGGCTCATTCCAAAATAGCCGTTTGCCTCATAAAAATCTCCAAGCTCCTGAAAAAACTCAAACGCACTGTCAAAGATACACTCCATGAGCTTCATCGTAATCTCAAACTGTCCGCTGTTGTAATACACCTCAAGCATATCCTCGACACGCTTAATCTTTATCACATCATCAAACGAAAGCCATTTTGTGGACATGACCTCATACGGCGGCTTGTCATGGTAGACAATACCATATTCCGCGGCATGCTCAAACATGTACGAACCCTTGAGTACCTTTAAGAACCCAAGCTGCAGCTGGTTTGGCTTAAGCTCATAAATCTCATCAAAGGAACGCCCAAAGCTGTCATAGTCCTCATATGGCAGCCCTGCAATCAGATCCAGATGCTCATGGATATTGTTGCCGCTTTGAATGAGCTTCACAACCTCCTTAAGCCTCTCAAGCTTCATAGTCCTGTGAATCTCCTTAATCGTGACCTCATTAGTGGATTGCACACCGATTTCAAGCTGTATAAGCCCCGGCCTCATATCAGAAATCAGCTCAAGTTCCTCCTGATTCAGCAGATCCGCCGATATCTCAAAGTGAAAGTTTGTCACACCATTGTCATTCGCCTTTATAAAGCGCCACAGCTCCATGGCATGAGCATGATTGCAGTTGAAGGTCCTGTCCACAAACTTAATCTGTGGCACCTTCTGGTCTATGAAAAACTTAAGCTCCCTTTTGACAATCTCGGTATCCCTGAAACGCAGTGTCTTATCCACCGATGACAGACAATAGCTGCACGAAAACGGGCATCCCCTGCTGCTCTCGTAGTAGATGATGCGGTTTGAAAAATCATCGAGAGTATCATAGCAGAATGGGATTTCACTCATGTTTTTGATTGGGCGTGGACTTGTGAATACTATTTCACCGGCTTTATTGCCTCCTATGTTGTTCACACTTGTACTATTACCTGTGCTGTTTTTTCTGAAGGCAATGCCTGCAATATCACTCAGCTTTCTTTTATGCGCATAGTAACCGCACAGCTCTCTAAAGGTATCCTCTCCCTCGCCTATCATCACACCGTCTATGTATGGATTTTCCCGCAGAAATGCCTCCACCTCGTAAGACACCTCAGGGCCTCCAACCCATATCGGCACTGACGGACAAAGCTTTTTATACTCGCGTGCAATATCAGTCACATAATCAATATTCCATATATAGCATGAAAAACAAAGTACGTCAGGCTTTCTCTTATAAAGCTCCTCAAGAATGTAATCCTTTTGATTGTTTATCGTGTATTCCGCAAGCTCCACAGCATCCCTGTACTCCCCGGCACAGGCGCGCAGTGAGTAAACTGCGAGGTTTGAATGTATGTATTTTGCATTTATTGCTGTCAGTAAAATATTCATGATTTCTCCTTAAAAAATGACCCTTGAATGTAGACTTTATGCCACATTCAAAGGTCTGCTTCGTATTATTGCAGCATCGACATATTAACAAGCCTGTCGTACATGCCGCTTGCAAACAGCACCACCATGCCAATCGTGCAGATGACCGACAGTACAAAGCCTATTATCGATGTAATCATACCGGCAGTTGCTATTACATTGTTATACTGCTTTGCCCTTTTTGACATTTTGGAAGCAAGCATGCCGACAATTCCAAGTCCCATCAGATATCCAAAAAACGAGAAAATAATACTGCAAATACCAAGCACCAGTGAAACAACTGCAAGCTTAGCGCCCTCCCTCTCGTCATCTATGATAGTCTCATTATTGTAGAGCATCTCAAGACGGATACGCCTTGATTTACGCAGCATAACAAGCATAGGAATACCGAGCACGATAAACGCGATACAGTTCATTGCCGAAAACTCATTAATCCTGTCGGCCACTCCGCCTCCCTCAAATATTCCCGATGATAAAAGTCCTCCCATATCTACAACAGTATGGAAAATGGCAAGCATCCAGAAATTGCGTGTAGAAGCGTATATCATGCAAAACAGCACGCCCATGAGACCTGCTGAAATAACCTGTATCAGACAACTGCTGAACTTAACCCCTGCGCCCATATTGGAAAAATGCATCAATCCAAACAGTACGCCTCCCAAAACTACGGCTCCTGTGATTCCACCTTTCGTCTTTGGAAAAGCTCTCAGCAGCAGATTGAACACTACGCCTCTAAACACCAGCTCCTCAACGAGCCCTACAAGGCAGACCGCAATAAAGAAAAAGAGTATGTTGTAAAATGAAAAAAACCCCTTCACATCACCATGCTCGCTCAAAAAGCACATATAAATACCTGAAACAACAGCATACAGACAATAAACTATGAAAAAACCACCTGTGTATAAGCTTCTTGTCCATCCTGCTGCATTTTCCTTAAAGATATCCCACAGCCCAAATAAATATGTGATGCCAAGAAAAATAACTAAAATAACGGTCTCCACAATAGCCTGCAGCAGATAGTCATCCGCCTCTTCCATGCCCGGAATCAGTCCCAGAACTTTTCCGCTCCACTGCAATGGTGCAATGAAAATAAAAACTACAAGAATGGCAAATATTATATTTGCCGGTGCCGAAAGGTTTCTCAATTTCTGTTTCATAACTTTAAATCTCCTCATTTGCGTGTTATTAAGTATGAAAATATTCTATAGCATTTACTTTGACATTGCAAGCGAAGTATTTCATACTGCAATGGGCAGCAAAAAAGCCCTGTCCTTACGAACAGAGCCCTATGCATTATGTTGCACTTACAAGCCTTACTATCACATCAATTCCAGCCGCCCAAAAGAGTATTGCACCCACGATATATACCTTTGTCTTCTGCTCAAAACCGAAGTGATATCCTGTGTAAATGCCTGCCACTATACAGATAACAGTGAGCAGCGCCACCATTATCATAATGGTGAAAAGTCCGGTACCAAGAAAGCCAAATGCTATTCCTGCAAGAACCGTATAAAATGCGGTGATTCCTGCTATCCTTAGCACTCTTTTCATGTCAAGCTGTGCCTGACAATGCTCCTCAATCCTTTCGTTTCTTATAGCCTTTCCTATAAGCCTGATCCCCAGTCCTATCAATATTCCGATAGAAATTATCTCTCCTAAAAGTGCTTCATCCTTCACCGAGTATTTCCCATTAAGAAAGCTTGACAGGAAATACCCGATGTACATTGCTAACAACTGGCAAACTGCAACTATGAAGCAAATGGCTGTAAGCTGTTTCTTATTTACTTTCTGGATCAGGGATCCCTGACATTCCATCGCAACGAAAATCTCCAGTGAGCTTCCCGCCACTATTAACAGATATTCTATCCAGCCCATTTTTGCCTCCCCTTATGTTTAAACATCCTTTAATTAATTATTTGTCGCTATCTGCCTTAGCATCTATTGAAGCTAATTTATATATGAACTTAACGCTGCCCGTCTGTCCATCAGCAATTGCTGAGTATGTCTGATATTCCTCACCTGCGTCAATTACTGCCTGAAGCTTGTCGGTGAATGGCTTTAAGTCACCGTTGTATGCGTCGAGAATCTTGTTGATTCCCTCCTCATTGAACTGTACCATACCATCTGCAAGTGTGTGTGCACCCTCTGAAAGTGTCTTTGAGCCTGTTGTGAGCTGGTCAACACCTGAAACTATCTGATTTGTTCCATCTGCAAGCTGTGAGGCTCCGCTGTTGAGCTGTGCATTGTTTGCTACAAGTGTGTTTGAACCGTCTACAAGCTTCTTGATACCACTTGTGAGAGTTGGCACTGAGTTCATGAGTGATTGTGTTCCGGCTGAAAGCTGGCTTGCTCCGGCATTGAGTGCTGTTGCTCCGGCATTTAATGTATCGTTGTTTTTAACTAACTCGTTTGAACCATTTACAAGACTGGTGATTCCTTTTGTCAGCTCTGGTAATTTATCTGCAAGACTTTGTGTGCCTGTCTGAAGCTCTGTAGCTCCTGTTGCAAGCTGTGTAGTTCCTTTTGCTAAATCAGAAGCTCCGCTTGACAACTCAGATGCTCCATCTGACAACCGTCCTAAACCAGCATCTAATGATGACGCACCATCTGATACCTTTGCTGAGCCATCCTTTAAAGCTTGCACTGTGTAAGCACTGTCTGTTACACTTTGGTTCACGGCAGAATATACTGATACAGCACCTTTTCCCTGAGACAGACCAACAAGTATCTGATTATAAGTTGCAGATGGATTCTGATTCTGCATATTAGTCAAAGCATCTATTATATCTCCTGCATTGTTTACTGCTGCATCCGCTGCTGCTGATACATTGTCTGCTGTAATCTTATCTGTATCAATATATCCAAGAGTTTTAAATAATGTTCCGACATTTAATTCATTCAGTGGTTCCAGAGATTTATTTATATTGGTTTTGATTGTTTCAGGCATATCTGATAAAGATTGTGTCAACTGACCAACTCCTTCATCAACCTGCTTTGCTCCTGCTGCAAGAGAATCAGCTCCTGTTTTTGCCGTATCAATACTTGTCTTTAGCTGTGCTGCACCTGCAGATACTCCTGCTGCGCCCTTGTTTGCAGCATTAATACCATCCGAAAGCGTTTTTGCCCCATCATTAAGACTGGTCACACCTGTTGCAAGACTTCCTGTGTTGTCATTAAGCTGGTTCAAGCCTGTATTTAACTGACTTGCTCCATCCGTATAAGTCTTCAAACCATCCTTAAGTGTTGCACTTCCACTTGCAAGCTGACCTGCTCCACTATTAAGCTTATCTGCTCCTGACACAAGGGCTCCTGTACTGTTTCCAAGTGTATTCAGTCCACCACTTAATGTACTTACACCATCAGTATATGTCTTAAGTCCACTCTGCAGTGTGCCAACTCCTGATGCGAATGTGCCGAGATTGCTCTGCAATGTTGAAAGTCCGTCAGCAAGTGTGTCAGTACCCTCTGCCAGTGTCTTTGAGCCATCCTGAAGCTGTGTTGAAGCATCCTTTAAGTCATTTATCATGTCATCGAGGTCTGATGTGTCAATTCCGTCTGTGCTTACATAATCAGATGCGTTTACCACGAAGGTCATGGCTGCAGGCATTGAGAAATTCTCCACATCTGCTGTCATTTCCATGTATTCAGGGATATTTACATCGCCATCAAGATCTCCGTCCTTGATTCCTAAGCTGTCCTTTAAGCCCGGAAGTGCATAGCCGAGCACTACGCTTGATGAGTTGCTTACCTCAGCCTTGCCGTTTGTCACTTCGATATTCTCGAAGCCATCACCGAGTACAAGTCCTGTTATTGCTGCAAATGGTACGGAAACTGTCTGCTTCTCGCCGTTTACTGTCTCTGTGTATGATGTGGTATTTGTGTAGTCAAAACGGATTTTGACCTTTCCTGATTTTCCTGCAAGATCCTCAGGTGAGATTTCTTTTCCATCGAGGTAATATGTAACCTTCTGTGTTACAGGCGGTTCCTCTGTTGCTGTGCCCTGGTAGTAAATGTCCTTGCCACCGGCCTGCCATGTGAGCTTATCACCGCTTTGTGTGAATTTTTCCTTGCCCTTTACGTTCTCGATATCTGAAAGGTTTGAAGCATCCTCCAAGGTATCCTTTTTGTCTTTATTTTTAAGGTGATCTACTACGATTGTTTTGTTTACGTTGCCGTTTGCATCTGAAATGAGATATACGCTCTCGTCCTTGTCTGCGTCGTTATCCTTTAATGATACGCTGTCCATGAGCTTATCTGCTATGTCATCAGCATCCTTGCTGCTTCCTGTTGTGCTGTCTGCCTCGGCTGTGACTGCGGTGCTGTTCTTCTCTGCAAAAACTGCTGTTGCTCCGATTCCTGTACCTACAAGTGCTATAGTGAGGACTCCGGCTACAACACGGACAATATATTTACTTTTTAACTTTTCTTTCAATTCTGGTAATTTCATGTCTTATTCCTCCCGATTTTGTTTTTGAGGTCATATTTTTATGTTATGAGGGCCAAAAAGTATTTTATCCCTCATTTATGATTAATCAGATTACTAAGCTGTCAGGTTCTTGTTTTTAAAGCCTGCGCTTGTGGCACATATTACTTTGTCAAAAATCATAAACATTGACGGAAGTATAAATACTACTACAAACATACTGATGATTGCGCCTCGTGCAAGCAGTATACAGATAGAACTGATCATATCAATGTTTGAATAAAGTCCTACACCAAAGGTTGCGGCGAAGAAGCAGAGTGCACTGACGATAACTGAGTTTGTCGAATCTGCAAGTGCCTTTGTGATTGCAGGCTTTTTGTCCATTCCGGTGTATCTGTTCTTTCTGTACTTTGTGGTCATAAGTATCGCATAGTCAACCGTTGCACCAAGCTGTATGGTTCCGATTACGATGCTCGCGATAAACGGAAGCTTCGTTCCTGTAAATCCCGGAATTCCCATGTTTACAAAGATTGCAAACTCGATGACCGCTACAAGTATGATTGGAAGCGATACCGATTTGAATACTACGAGGATGATAAGGAATATCAATACGATTGATACTGCACTTACACGCTTGAAGTCTGTATCTGTGATAGTGATAAGATCCTTTGTACAAGGTGCCTCACCGATAAGCATTGCGTCCTCGCTGTAATTCTTTACTATCTTTTTAATCTCTGTAATCTGGTTATTTACCTCATCAGATGCTGTCGCATATTTTGATGAAACAAGCATCATCTGGTAATCACCGTTTTTGAATATCTCCTTTGCCTCATCCGGCACCATATCATCCGGTATTGTAGGTCCAAGTATTGAGTCAAGTGATACTGCAAGCTTTACTCCATCGACCTTCTTGATATCATCTATCATGCTTATGCTGTCTGCCTTTGACATATCGCTCGGTGCGATAATGATATGTGTGGCACCCATAGCATACTCCTTGTCGAGTCTTTCATTGGCCTGCTTACTGTATGCACTGTCAGGCATGGTTCCTGCAAGGTCATAGTAGACCTGATCATGAGTGTATCCGTATATTGCCGGGATGAGCACTACGATGAAAATCACTGCAAGTATCTTATAATGATTTGTTACCCAGCTTGCAATCCTGGAAACATCCGGCATAAGAATCTTGTGCTTTGTCTTCTCGATTGCCTTATCACATGCAAGAATCAGTGCAGGAAGGATAGTTACACATACGATAACTCCGAATACAACGCCCTTTGCCATTACGATTCCCAGGTCAAGTCCAAGTGTAAAGCTCATGAAGCAGAGGGCTACGAAGCCTGCGATTGTTGTGATTGAGCTTCCTGTTACTGAGACAATTGTGTGGGAAATGGCATGTGCCATGGCTCGCTTCTTGTCTCCGTCATATCTGTCTATCTGCTCCTGATAGCTGTGCCACAGGAAAATCGAATAATCCATTGTTACGGCGAGCTGCAATACTGCTGTCAGTGCCAGTGTCAGGTATGAAATCTGTCCCTGTATAAAGTTTGTTCCCAGGTTATAGATAATAGCCATTCCTATGCTTAGGAGGAATAACATCGGAACAATTATTGAATCCATTGTAATTCCCATGACAAGCATTGAAAGCAATGCTGCTATGATGACATATATAGGAGCCTGCTGCATAACAAGTGTCTTTGTATCTGCGTTGACCGCTGCCATTCCTGCTACGAAGCAGTGGTTTTTCACCATCTTATCCATCTTGTTGACGGCTTCCATTGTCTCATCCGAACCCATTGTGTCACTGTAGGTGACGAGCATGAGCTGGCTGTTTGCATCCTTGTTGTTAAATGCGTCGTACACCTCATCCGGAATTGCCTCTCTTGGCAATGTGGAATCAGCGATTGTTCCGTACCAGATGACATCCTTAACACCCTCAAGGTCCTCAATGTCATCAGCCAGAGTCTCTATGTCCTGATCCTTCATATCCTCCAAGATCACAAAAGACAACGCTCCGGTTCCAAACTCATCTACCATGATATCCTGACCCTTCATAGTCTCTATCTGGCTTGGCAGATAAGAAAGGATATCAAAGTTGATTCTCGTGTTGATAAAGCTGATGCCCGACGGTATAAGCAATGCAAATGCAACTATCAGTATCAGCACACGATATTTTACGACTCCTTTTCCAAATTTAATCATTAGATTCACCACTTCTTTCTTTTTTCGTATTGAAGTAATAAAAAAAAGACCGAATAAATAAATATTCAATCTCTTCGATTTGTCATGTAAGATATACAAATCCATCAATTTGTATATCCGATATGACACATATATGATATTGTATTTGATTTCTGTACACTTTTTCACAGCATTTTTATATTTATATGAACACATGCCTCTTTATGATTCTGCTTTATTAGCTTGCTTAAGCCGTCATTTTCCATGGCAATTGTCCTCTACAGCTCACTTAGTATATCATCCATCGAGCGCGTAATCAGATACATGTATGCCTCAGCCATCTCCTTCGGCTCAATGTCATCCATGCCCTGGGCTATCCAGCCCTCCGTGATAAAGCACAACGACTGCGCATAATATGTAGAAATCACCTCAGGTGTGAGCCAGCGGTATTTTGATTTCTTTCCTGTGCTCTTTTCGCTTATGATATTCATAAACATCTCATAGACGCACTTCATAGCAATCTGATTAAACGTCACTGCACCCTCCAGCTTTAGTGCTTTCTTGTAAAAAACACTGTTTGCCGAGATATTATTGAGCATCAGCACAATCGCTTCAAAAATCATTCCGGCATTGAGCAGCGGCTTGATGGGCTCAAGCAGCTCGGTTTTGATAATCCACTCTATCAGCTCGTACTTGTCCTGAAAATGATTGTAAAACGTGGGGCGGATAACTCCGGCCTTGTCCGTTATCTCTTTAATTGTAATCTTATCGATTGGCTTTTTCGCCGAAAGCTCTATAAGGCTCTCAGCGAGCACCAGATCTATTGCATTCTTACCTTGCTGTGTCATTACTCATCAAACTCCATCGTGACAAAGTAGCCCTTCTCAGTCTCCCTCACATCCACGACATCGCCCTCGCGGCTTTTGAGCCTCTCGCTGACCACGTAGTTTCCCGACATGGCAATCGCATGCTCTATCGTATAATAATATGAAGTCGGAAGCTTGCTCTCTGTTACCTTCAGATGGTCACCGACCTTGGTAAGTCCGGGTCTCTCCATCTTAAACTCCATCCGACGCATTCTGTCGCCTTTCTGTTACTGCTTAATTGTCCTCTTTTCTATCCTCAACAAACGTTGCCTCAAACTCCTTTTGCTTGTTGTAGGCGCTCTCAGCCTTTGTAGCACGGCTTGTAATCCAGATATTTGATACTCCGTTGAAAATCAGTATGATACCGACAACAACAGTGGCTGTCTTCATTACATCAAATGCATTTGTCACGCAGATTATTCCAAAAATCAGACTGATTATTGAAAAAATCAGGCCGACACTCCAACCTCCGTAACCATATTTTCTGGCATCCACTGCCTCAATAATGCTCCTGATGCTATGAAAAATGAGCACCAGACCAATGACTATAGGTATCAGGCTCACAACAACCTTTGGCTGCACCAGAAACCATATGCCCACTGCCAAAACCACAAGCCCCAGCATCGCTGAAAAACCATTCGTGACTATATTCAAAAAATAGCTGCACATATAGACCACTCCGATGATGATAAGCACTACCGCAAGCACATTGGCCACAATCGTGAGCACCGAAGCCCTCCATATGATAAACACCAGTCCCAGCGCTATACAAAGCACTGATGACAGTAGAAAATCAGCCTTTATTCTGCCTAAAAACTCCTTCATACGCGACCTCCTTTATATATCCCTGCCCTGCATTACTTTTCTAATTCTGTTCCTCTGCACTGTTCTTGACCAGGTCAAGAACAGTCTGAAGCTCAGCCCCCTCAACCGGTGCAGCTCCATATCCAAGACGCTTGTGATCCTCTGTAATCTCAACCAGCTCAGTAGTTTTATCGCCCTTCGCATCAATCACAAAATATCTGCCCTGTGACGCAGCATCATCCCACACGAGATAAGCACGGATTGCGCAGTTTGGAGCCATATCTCTTGTCGGGAAATCAACTCTGGTGACATTAAGCGTATCAGAAATCTGCATAGACATAACAGAGAAATCCTCCTCCATATATGGATACATACGCTTCTGCTGATATGCCTCCTCGTACAGCTCATCTATTAGCTTTTCCTTCTCATCGGCTAGTCGGTCCATGAACTCTTTTCCACCCTCAAACATCTTCGCCGGCAGGAAAATATGCTCATACTGCATACGCTCAAAGATGACATACTGCTCTGCTGTCATCTGTACAGTCTTGCCCTTTGTCGGTGATGTAGGATGTCCCTCTCTTCTGGCCTTTTCCACTGCCTCAATCTTTTCTACAAGAGGCTTTTTGAAAATCAGATTGTGAGTGAACGGGTTGAATGCGATACCATTAATCTTTGACTCTTTATTTGCCACCATATTGTTGACTGCAAGAAACGGCATATTTACAATGCATGGTGACGGATGATCCTTAGAAAGCTGTGCCTTTGATGTATAAATCGGCATGAAAGCCTCTCCCTCACCGTTTTTAATAAATAGCGGAATCGGCTTGTTGTTCTCTCCGACATTTGCAGGTACCAGGAATCTGCTCTTAGTGCATTTTTCAATGAGCTTATTGAGCGTCTCCGCCTTTTTGTCGCTTGAATACTGTGTCATCAGCGCCTCAACCTCCGGGTTTTGCACCTCAAGAGTGAAGGCCGGATCATTCTTTAATTTATTTTTGATTTTATTTTTATCCATTTATACTGCTTCTCCTTATATTAAATGCCCGGATTTACATCCAGGCATTATTTTAACACATTTCTTTTATCAACTCAACAATCTTAGTGTCTCTTGCTATCCATTCTTTATCAAGAAAGGCGCTGTTGGCCTTTATTATCTCATCCGGCGTAGCCCATGACAGATGATACTCAAGCCTTATCTCGCTGTCTGTCATCTGTGCGGCTACATGCTCGTCCTTCACATCACAGAAATACACGTAGGTGTGACAGTAATATATCTTGTCAGCCTCAAATATATCGCGTCTCTTTTCTATGACCTTGCCGCACTCCCTGATGCTTTCCGGCACGACAAGAAGCCCTGCCTCCTCGCGTACCTCCCGTGCCAGCGCAACCTCGTTGGTCTCGCCTGCATCGATGCCGCCGCCCAGTATCTTGTAGTAGCCCTCACCGGCCTGCTGCATGGCAAGCTTGCCGTCTCTGATAATAACCGCGCGCACCGCGAAGCGCTCAAATACCTCCATATCATCGGAATAATTGTGTTTGTCAAATGTATATAGCGTTCTCATATTTATCCTCCGTATATGGGCTGTAATCATTCATTAGTATACATGGAAAGTAGTTTTTATTCTACACCATTTGATAGCGAATTGGAATACTATTATCGTCCATTTACCTGCAAAGTAGCACCACTGTCTCTATGTGCTCTGTAAACGGAAAACAGTCATATGGTGTTGCGCGTTTCACTGCATACCCGTGCTTTGTGAGATACTTTAAATCTCTCGCCAGTGTTTCCGGGCCACATGACACATACACCACTCTCTCCGGCGCCAGCTTGACAACCGATGATAAAAACGCCTCGTCGCTGCCGGTTCTTGGAGGATCCATTATGACAACATCAGCTTTCTCACCCTTTTGTGCCATCTCGACCATGAATTCTCCGGCATCATCATTGTAGAAGCGGATATTTCTGATGTCGTTTCGCTTTGCATTGATGACTGCATCACGGATTGCATCACGGTTTAGCTCGACACCGATGACTTCACCTGCATTTTTCGCTGCTATGATGCCTATGGTTCCGGTGCCGCAGTATGCATCGATTACGCGCTCCTTGCCGGTGAGGTGTGCCTCATGAATGGCTTTTTCGTATAAAAGCTCCGTCTGTACCGGATTCACCTGATAAAACGAGCCTGGTGAGATGCGGAAGGTACAGCCGCACAGCTTATCCTCTATGAAGCCCTTGCCATAAAGCGTGATGTTTCTGTCTCCGAGCACCATGCTTGTTCTTTTATCATTCACGTTGAGCACCACTGTCGTGATATTGGGATGCTTCTTCCTGAGTGCTTTTACGAAATTGTTCTTCGATGGAAGTATCGGCGATGCCAGGACAAGCACTACCATTATCTGCCCTGTTGCATAACCCTTTCTTACAAGCACATGTCTGAGAAGGCCATAGCCGGTGTCCTCATCATAGGTCTTTATCCTGAATGAGCGGAGCATATCCTTTATGTCCCTTATTATCTCATCTGACTCCTGCTCCTCTATCATGCAGCTTTCGATATCCACCACATCATGTGTGTTTTTCCTGTAGGCTCCCGCCACAATCTGACCGCGCCTCGTACAGTCAAAGGCTGCATGAACCTTGTGACGATAATAGAGCGGATTTTTCATGCCGACAATCGGCTCCACAAAGCAAAAAGGCTTTAGCAGCTTTTTCTATGTATGCCTGCTTGGTTTTTAACTGTTCCTTATATTCTACGCCCTGATAGTCGCAGCCGCCACATTTCTTCGCATACGGACATACGTTATCGCTTTTTGCCCGGCTGCTTTTTTCCCTTACCCTCTCCTGTCCTGCAGGGTTTTTGTATTTTTTTCTCATTGTGCATGTTATGCGTGGTCTTTTTTCTGGAATTGCCTTGATTTCCCGCCATATCTGTACCCCTTAAAATCAGCTTTGCTGACTACTTGCCGTATGTATTATATAAATACACATGATTATCTATACAGTGCCATCCGCTTGAAGCGCCTGCTGTCACACATATATATGTCTTTCCGCTTGCTGCCTTCTCGTAGCTGACCGCACAGTTACCAGACTGATTTACAAAGCCTGTCTTTGCACCGATTACCTCTCCACTTGTCATCCTGTCCTCTATTCGGCGCAGGAACAGATTTGATATGTTCAGGTTCTCCGGATGCTGCGGTGTTGCAGCCGTGCTATATGTATGATTTGAAAGTACTGTTTTACAAATGTCGTCCTGCATCGCTGCCTGCATGATGACCGCCATATCATAGGCTGTGCTGTAATTGTTCTCATCATATATGCCGACAGGGTTTGCAAAATGTGTGGTCTGGCCTATACCAAGCTCTGCTGCCTTCTGGTTCATCATATCGACAAATGCTTCCATGGAGCCTGCTGTATAAACCGCAAGCTGATATGCCGATTCTCCACCCGATGGCAGGATGGTTCCGTTAAACACATCGCGAAGAGGCACCTGCTCACCGTCTAAAAAGCCTGTTGTACTGCAATCATGCACATATGAATAATCTGTGGCTTCTCTTGTAATTGTAACAACCTCGTTGAGCTTGTTTTCTATCACCGCCTGCCTGTCTATTTCGGTGTTTTCATTCTCCGCTGCAGCAATTGCATTTTTCTCAGCCTGCTCTGCTGCTACAAGCACTGTCATAACCTTTGTCATGGAAGCCGGATACATTTTCTCATGAGCATTTTTCCCCGCAACAACTGTGCCGTCCTGCTCATCAATCACTACGGCATAAGAGCTCTCAAGCTCATCTCCGATTGCTGCTGTAGCATCAGACTCCTTTGGTGCAAAGAGCTCCTTTGCTTCCTCTGTCTCACTTACCTGCTCAGTCACACCGGTCACATTTTCTGTGGCCGTTCCTGTGTCTTTTGCCTTATTACTGTCTTTTTTTGTTTTATTAAAGCACGATATAACTATTATAATCGCTATAACGACTATCACAGCCACTATTCCTACAAGCTTAATCTGTGAAGCTCTTGTATTTTTGTCTGCGGCGTCTGTAATTTTTTCTACTATTATTTCTCATATCCAATCCCTATCTCGTTGTAACTATTCATCCCACGCACATTCGCAAAACCACACTTGAATAATCACATTTCATTTTATACTGTAACCTATTTAGTATACTCCCTATCCGGAAGCTGTGCAATAATTATCGCAATAAACATGAGCACACATCCAAAAATTTCTCTGCCACCCAGCATCTGGTCCAGCAGAATCCATCCTGCAATCACAGAAACCACCGACTCAAGACTCATCGCCACCGATGCCACCGCCGGATTTAAGCCCTTTTGTCCGACAATCTGCAGCGTATAGCCCACTCCGCTTGAGAAAATACCGGCATAGAGAATCGGAATCCATGCATCCCAGGTGCAAAGCGACTGTGCCCACTGCGCTATACCGCCGGCAGACGGTCCCATATCAGTAAAAATCATCACTATACATGAGCCAAGTCCGGTGACAAAAAACTCAATACATGAGAGTCTGACCGCATCTACCTGTGATACGAAATGGTCAATCACAAGTATCTGTATCGCAAAGCACAATGCCCCTGCCAACAGGAGCAAATCCGAGCCGCTAAGTGAAAATGTCCCATTCATGCACAGAAAATACATGCCTATCAGTGCAATAAATACACCTATCCATATTTTGACTCCGCATTTTCTTTTAAGGAAAATCCCAAGTATCGGCACCATAAGTATATATGTAGCTGTAAGAAATCCTGCCTTGCCGGATTCTGCGCCCATGCTGATTCCAAGCTGCTGCAGGTTGCTCGCAAAGAAAAGTGCTATTCCACAGCAGCTTCCGGCTATCCAAAGCTCTTTCTTTTGCTTTTTGCTTTCAGGTCTGTTTACCGTCAGCTCTTTCATATCAAGTATTTTTATAACCGGCAGAAGACAGAGCGCACCAATAAGGAAGCGGATGCCGTTGAATGAAAATGCTCCAACTGCGTCCCCTCCCTTTGACTGCGCTACAAAGGCTATTCCCCAGACTATATCTGCCAAAAACAAAATAAAGACATGTCTTGTCTTTGAGGCTGTATTCATTATAATAGTTCCTCCGTGTTATTAAAATCAGAGATATTATATCACCGACTGCCTTAAATTGCATACTTAAATATGCTGTTACATTTCGTTTGTATATGAAATTATACAAAAAACAGGCAGCACCCCCTCTTTGGGTATTCGCCGCCTGTCTTTATATCTTATTGCGTAACACTATTATTTACGCTATTCTGCCAGCTTAAAATGCTTTATCTCTCCGTTTCCTGCCACATAGAAATCATTATCCTTGTAAATGCCTCTGTAGCCTTCTGTATTTTTATAGGTCAGTGCCTGCTGCTCCAAAAGACTAAAGCCGTTTTCACTGTCATACGAAAACAGATAGTAGTCATTCGCAGTAAATCCTATCAGATTTTTCTCCGGGTCAGCAAGAATAGCCTTGTAGTTGTATACAAACTCATTACTCCAGCTCTCAGAACTGTCGATAAGTTTCTGGTTCACCTCAACCGGCTTTGTCGGATCACTCACATCAAACATAGTAAGCTTTATCTTACTCTGCTGCGAATCACCATAGCCTATTCCAAGTACGTGCGTATCATCCCACATATGCAGATATTCGGAAAATCCACTCACCTCAAGCTCTCCCAAAAGCTTTGGTGCTGTCGGATTAGATATGTCTGCTACAAAAAGAGGATCCGTCTGCCTGTATGTGATGAAATATACGTATTTTCCAACAAAGCGGGCTGCGTATATACTCTCCCCGCGTGCAATCTCGTTTATCACACCGACCTCATTCATATCCTTATCCAGCACATGAAGCGAATTGACAGGCTGGCTGCCGGTATTTGAGGTTGGAAGCACATACAGATAACCTCCCTGCTCATTTATTGCAAATTTATCGTTAAGATAACCATTCACTGAAGTCGTCTCCCCGGTCTTCATCACTCCATCCTCAAACGAAAGTTTGCTGATTTTGGTAAGCTCACGGCTTGCACTCCAATCAGAATGATACAGATACATAGCATTGCTAGAAACGTATACCTCGCCGCTATTATTCATAATGCATTTTGCATCTATCGTCTTATCAGGTTTATCCACATCAAAGCTCGAAATAACTGTGCCTGAGTATGTATCCTCTCCTATATAGAAGCAGTCATAGCTTATCACTTTGCCATTTACCTGAGGCACCCATTTCTCCAGATTATCCTCCTGCAGCGCCACATTTCTATTCATATCGGAGGTCTTTATATATGTGTCTGAAAAAACATATACCGTATTGCCGATTTTGCGCGATGTATTGTAAAATCCATCCTGACGCGCTTTACCTATAAGCACCGGTTTCGTCGGGTCAGCTATATCATAGCTATAGCATATAGTCTCATCCTTATCGCCTGCATGGTTTGACATAATAAGCATTTTTCCGTCACTGATATAAAGCTCCTCTACAGTATCTGACGGTACCTCAAAATCAGGACGAAACAGCGTCTCTTCCCCAGGCTTTCCATTTGAAATATCCGTAATGGATATCTGACCATCCTCGACCATGTAAATGTATTTTCCGTCCGTCTTTACCACATCACTCTCATCAACGCCCTCTGTCATCACGTTGGTTGTTGAATACTCTGTATTGGCTGCCGACTCCTGTTTATTTGTAGAAGATGAATCAGACATAATGCCTGTTGCATCCGCACTCTCCAACAGCTCTCCAAATGCGGTATCCCTTATGGAAGCCTCTGCTTTTTTTACCACATCATACAGTTTCCCGTAATCAGAGGCCGCTTCATAATCCCCAAGCTTTGCACCGCTCTTTATCCCTGCATAGACATTATTCTGTGCATTATTCTGTGAAATCACATTTGCAGTTTTTGTTTCCAGCTCATCTATACGGTTATTAAGCCGCACAACCTCCGTGCCTAAGACTGCAACAACAAGGACTGCCGCCACTGTGGCAAGCGCTTTTGCTGCCCGTGCAAATTTTTTGTGCTTTTTCCTGTTTTTGTCTTCTTTTTCGCCGTGATGGGTTTCATGATTTTTTACATAAATTTCATCACTGTACCCGGCCGATTCTCCGGTCGGCTGCGCTTCTTCAATTATTTGGTCATCGATGTAATTTAAACCATCAAATAAATCCTTTTTCGTCATAGATATACGCCCTCCTCATCCAGATATTTTTTAAGCTCTGCCCTTATCCGAAACAGTGTGGTCTTTACGCTGCTTTTGCTCCTGCCGCTCATATCTGCCAGCTCATCAATCGTCATGCCATACCAGTAGCGTCTCACGAAAAGCACTCTCTTTTCCGTCTCCAGTCCGTTCAGAAAATCCGATAAACACCTTCCAATGTCCGACAGCTCGCCCTCGTATTTTGCATTGCTGTCTGCAAGGCACTCCTCAAGCTCATCAAGCATACAGTTCATGTTGGAATTTCTCTTTGAAGCATTATTCCAGTCAATCCTGTCGCAGACGATATTGCGGCATACCCTGTAAAGCCAGGAAAGGAAACGCATAGGACGCTCCGGTGGTATCTTGTTCCATGCTGCTATGTATGTGTCATTTACGCATTCCAGCGCATCCTCATGTGCTATCATCGTGTCTGCAAACCGGGTAGCTTCGCTCCGTACATCTGCGAGGTCGCACTGACAGCCTGCTGGTTGCGATCAAAATACATATCAAGTATCTGTTCCTGTGTGTACATTTTCCACAAACCCCCCTTCTATTTATTATGTAGGATTTTGTTTGGTGGGGGTTACATTTCATCATTAATTCTTTAAAATTTCCCTTATGTAAACTTTAAGCCTAGCCTATAGGAAATAAAGCTTATAGTGCTGAATAATTGAATTGTATCATATTTCGTCTTAGTTTAAATATCAAAAAAGGAAGATTCTCCTTAGAATCTTCCTCATATGAATTCAAATAGTAATATTTAATTGTTCTTCTTTGTCATAACCAGTGCAACTACCGCAAGAACTGCATTTATCAGGCACCAGCCTGCCCATATAGCCAGATCCGAAAAACTTCCATAACCCGCAAATCCGATAATTGCCGCCAATCCAAAGAGTACTATGAGTGCGATATTCCCACCCTTGCCTAACGATTTTCTCGTAGCGATTGAAACAATTCCACCTGCAAGCATAAGAATTGCCACAATTATTCCTGCACTTCCTGATGCCTCACCATTGGCCTCCAATGCATTAGATACTCCTGCAGCGCATGACTGAAATGATACAAAAACAAATAAAATTATTGATAAAATACCTGAAACTAATTTCCAAACCTTCATGATGAATTTCTCCTATCTATTTAAATATTTCGTAGCTCTACTGTTTAATAATCATACTTTCATATGATGTTTAAATTATTTACTGTGCCGTAAATGTTATCGCATCTGAATCCGCTATTGTATCGTAGCTCTCAGCATTGTATATATGGAATTTAAGCTCTACCTGATCAACCGACGTGATTCCGTTTGCCTCAAGATCACTTGACATAATGGTTATATCATCTATCGACTTCTTTCCGTCATAGACTATGGTTGAAAACAGCGGTGTCATCATATATCCATTGATAGACATGTTGTCCACGTTTATTCCGACATTCTGACCTGAGGTGTTTTCGATGTAAAGTAAAATTGCTGTTCCCCAGAAAGAATTTTCATCAACTGTTTTTCCAACAATCCTTACACCATTTGCATTGTAAAGCTCCTGTCCCTCATCGTTTGGTGTCGTATCCATGTTTGCAAATTCAGATGTCTCAAGCTTTGAATATACATTCTTGAAAAGATTATCCCAGTTTGAATCGTATGCGTGGAAATACATCTCAATTTGTCCTACTGTATCTATTCCGGCAGCTTTAAGCTCTGTTGACGATAAATACATAACCTCATTCGACTTCTTTCCTGCCGCAACATCCGCGCTGAACAGATCTGTGATCATATAATCGTTTACGATAAGTGCATCACAGCCTATTGTATAGTCCTTGGCCGAATTATTTTCAACCAGAAGCTTAATTCCGTCTCCCCATATGCTGTCTGTCACATATTCAGTCGCAGTTATTTTGATGCCATCCTGGTCTACAAGCACCTGCTCATTGATGCTCTCATCTGCTGATGCCTGATCTGCGCCGCCTCCATTAGTTCCGCTGCTCTCTGCGCCTCCACCGGTCTCTGTTGCGCTTCCCGGTGCAACTATGCTCTTTTTTTGCCCTGTATCCGAGCTGCATCCCAATAATGTAAAAGTGATTGCTGTGATACTCAGTACAAGAGCCAGTAAATTAGTTCTTTTTTTCATGGTTAAGTCCTCCTCTGTAAATTATGGGACTATTATACCATCACAGTATGAATACCGTTCTCCCCGCAGCGGTGGTAAAATTATATTCTAAACCTACTCCTGCACACCACTTGTCCTGAGCATTTCCATGCCATTTTTGCTAAGTAATTCATTCACCTCTATAATTCCACCCGGACGGTCCTTAAAAATAAGCATAAGAAGAGCATCTCTCGGGATTTTTGCATAAAGCTGCGGCATCTCGTATTTTCTCAAGGCTCTCTGGGTCTGCTCTAATGTAAGCTCTGCAGCATAACATATCCTCAGGATAATATCCCTCTGCCTGGTATGTTTTTCGCCTGACAGAAGCTTGTAGCCGTATTTTTCCGGAATATCAGCCTTCAAAAACACCATCTGCTGTGTTATTTTCTTTTCCTTAAGCAAATCCTTTATGTACTCTGAAAACGCATTTTGCTCCGGATCCATGCTGCCTTTCTGCTCAACACAAAATTTATCAAAATCAGATATATGAGTTTTTCCAAGGATATCATCCAATTCTTTTGTATTTTTTTGCTTCATAAATTTCTCCTATCTGTTATACTTGTACTTGTAACTATTCCTACCTCATTAGCGATACCTGAAAGGATACATGCACCATGAGCGATTACAAAATAATACTCAGCCTTAAATGAAGAACACAAGGTTTATCTGGTTCAATCTGCGCTTTCCGGCAATATTTATGTCCAGAAAATCCTTGATGTATACAATATCCGCGTGTACGAATACCTTTATCGCAATCCTGTGGCCGGTATTCCGCGCCTTATCAATTACTATGAAGATGGCAACCAGCTTATCGTAATCGAAGAATATATAAGTGGAACCTCTCTGCAGGAAAAAATAGACAACTCTGACCTTAGTGTTTCCGATATCAGAAGCTACATGATTATGCTCTGCAATATACTTAATGCTCTGCACTCGATGACTCCGCCTATAATCCACCGCGATATAAAGCCGTCAAATATCATAATTACCAGTTATAACTATGCCATGCTTTTAGATTTCAATGCCGCAAAACAATTTTCCGGCCAAAACGAGTCTGACACTGTGCTGATCGGCACTCCCGGATACGCAGCTCCCGAGCAGTATGGCTTTGGTTCTTCATCTCCAAAAACAGACATATATTCTCTCGGTATAGTACTGCGTGAAATGCTTGGCAGCATCACTCCGGCTCCCGACATTGCTCCAATTTTGCACCGGCTTAACCTGATTGCAGAAAGATGTACTCAGATGACACCAGCTGCAAGATACCAGTCTGTGACAGAATTAAAAAATGCCGTATCGCAGTCATATTATCCTGCGCAGCACAGCACTTCTGCTGCCGGTAATTCAAGTCAATATGCACACCATAACCATGATAATACAAACAATGCAGCCAATGCCGATACTGCTAAACGAGCTATCCACGACAGTGCTTCCCGTTTTCTCCCACCCGGATTTCGCACGAGAACTCCATGGAAAATGCTGCTATCCTCAGTCGCATATCTGTTCATAATATGGCTTTGCCTGTCATTGGAATTAGAAAATACTTACGGAGCAAAGCTGTGGCTTGAAAGAACTCTTCTGCCTTGGTATGTTCATATTTGCGATTTGCTGTAGCTTTAACTATCTCAATGTACAGAATATACTGCCACTTTGCAAGAGCAAAAACCGTTTCCTGCACTATGTCGGCATAATACTGCTAGATGTGGCAGTGATTTTTGCTCTATTTGTGATTATGTTCATTATAGAATCTGTTGCATTCCCTATAAAGTGATTATTTATATCATAGCACATAAAAATAAGCCATGTTCTCACCGCTGTGGTGGTAACATGGCTTATATTATTTTTCATAAAGATATATTTTGTTATAAAAAGCCGTTGACTTATACACACTTAATGTGTATATTATGATTATGGAGGAGGCATTTATGAAACAAAGAGAGCTTATCAAGAAACTAGAGGCTGCCGGATTTGAATTTTCAAGACATGGCGGTAATCATGATGTATATGTTCGGGGTTCAGATATAGAGCAGATTCCGAGGCATAAAGAGATCAACGAAATGCTTGCCAAAGCAATTTTACGTAAATGGGGATTATAGCATTTATAATTTATCACATATTATATATACATTAATTTATGGAGGATATTATATTATGAAACAGGTATATCCAGTTATATTTACACAATTAAATGATAAAAAAGACACCGTGCTTATTAATGTTCCTGATATGAATATATTAACAGAGGGCTTCGGTCTACCAGATGCTATAGAGATGGCTCGCGACGCCATTGGAGCAAACGGAATCACATTACAGGATCTTGGCAGGGAAATTCCGGTTCCAAGTGATATTTCAGATATTGACATCAAAAACGGTCCCTTTGACAATACTGGTATTAGTCATGTTTCATTTGTGGATATAGATTTTGATGAATACCGCCGCAAGGTCGACAATAAAACCGTCCGAAGAAATGTCACTCTCCCTAATTGGCTTAATCAGGAAGCTGAGAAATCCCATATCAACGTATCCCGCGTTTTGCAGGAGGCTCTCATGGTAAAGCTAGGTGTATCAAGATAAATAAATTTAAAAACCAAATCAAACTAAAAAGAGTGCAGGTTATTTATTGGATAGCCTACACCCTTATTTTGTTCTCATACCTCAAATAGAATTTCAATCAAGGTATTAATCCGGTTATTTGCAGGAACGATTTATTAGAATGCTGCTCTGTAAATCTCCACAATATCGTCCTTGCTAAGCGGTACAAACGATCCCTTTGAACCCTCGCAGGCCTTCTTTGCCATCACCTCAAAGTTCCTGTCGTCTGTGATTCCCACAGCTCTTAGATTTGCCGGAATGCCCATTGTCTCAAAGAAGAATTTCTTCAACGCATCAATGCCAGCATGTGCAAGTGCATAGTCATCATCACCACAAAGTCCCCAGACATTTTTTGCAAACTCCACAAACATCGGAAGTGTGTCGTCATTTAGTATGTGCTCCATCCACGCCGGTGTGAGTATTGCAAGTCCCTCTCCGTGAGTAATATCATAGAAAGCGCTCAACTCATGTTCCATAGGATGTACGCACCATGCCGGTGAACAGCCGTCACCCACAACACCGTTGATTGCATGGGTGCCTGCCCACATCAGGTTGGCTCTGGCCTCGTAGTTGTCAGGCTGTGCGAGGGCAACCGGTCCATTTTTAATCATTGTACGTAACAATCCCTCCGCCATAAATTTCTGGCAGTCAGCATTCTCCATAGAAAAATAATTCTCCATTGTATGGCTCATCATATCTGCGGTTCCTGCTGCAGTCTGTTTTTTTGATACTGAATATGTATATTCAGGATTTAATATTGACATAGTTGGCACCATATACGGCGATCCTGTTCCCCACTTTTCATTTTTAGACATATCAGAGATAACAGCAAAAGGATCCATCTCTGTTCCTGTTGCGGAAAGAGTAAGCACATCAAATATCGGAAGTGCCGCCTTGACCTTTGAGCCATCAAGCACCAGATCCCATGCATCACCATCATACTTTGCACCTGCTGCAACAACCTTTGAGCAATCAATTGTACTGCCGCCTCCTATTGCAAGCACCATGTCGATACCCTCATTTTTACAGATTTCAACACCCTTTCTGACTGTCTCAATCTTTGGGTTTGGCTCCACTCCGCTAAGCTCAAACACGGTCAGCCCCGCATCCTTAAGGATCTTCATTGCGGTATCGTAGAGACCGTTTTTCTTTATAGAGCCGCCTCCGTACACTAAAAGCACCTTGCTGCCATATGCCTTGAGCTCTGATAAGCTCGAAATGGTATCCTTTCCGAAATGAATTTTTGTGGAATGTTGAATGTGAAATTGTACATATATAATACCTCCTGCTAAATAATTATATTTTTTAATCTCTCCAAATCATCTGCATCGGGATGCGACAAAGCCTTGTCAAAATTTTCGATCAGCGCATCAATATTATCCGGATGCTCTGGGTTTTCTTTCATTTTCACATAGCGTTCCCTCACAGACTGTGGCATTTTGCCCTGACACATATATTCTCCTACAATAGTGTTGCTTGAATCAATGGACATTTTAACATTGCCAAGAATCTTTTGAAAATATGCATCACTTCCTCCAAAACCGGCTGTTCCGAACAGAAATATCTTTTTATTTTTCAATTTAGATAAGAAATCTAATGTATCGCTATCCGCGTTTCCCTTGTCCGTCCAAAATCCAATGTATAGCAATTCGGATTTTATCCCCTGCGCATCAGCCGTGCCAAAATAATCACAGCTCTCCTTTGGCAGGATTTCATGAATTTTATCAGCCAGCTTACGTGTGTTGCCTGTCATACTACTGAATATTATAGAATAATTTTCGTTGTACATGCAATATTCTCCTTTAAATTAAACTAATATTTGGGCATTTACACTTTAAATTCATCTTCATGTTTTTTGAAGAAATTATAAAAATATCGTACATTATCCAAATCACTCCATTTTGTAACATCATACTCTTTCGTATCAAGATTGTATATTTTAGCATTTAATGTTCCAAGCATAAATGGTGAATGCGTTGCAATAATAAACTGGCATTCTAACAACCTTGCCATTTTATTAATTTCCTCTGCTAACATAACCTGATTCGCAAGTGAAAGCGAAACTTCCGGTTCATCTAACAAATACAATGCATCTGGTTGTAAATACTCCT
>ENA-OQJJ01000010-OQJJ01000010.1-human-gut-metagenome-genome-assembly--contig:-NODE-10-length-37343-cov-2.684894_pt1 | contig 37343 bp, 35 predicted proteins | sample MGYA00242606_ERZ504772 | MGnify/ENA primary metagenome ERZ504772 (study PRJEB26092, sample SAMD00036363) | human gut metagenome | host: Homo sapiens | study: EMG produced TPA metagenomics assembly of...
TGAACAAACCCTATAGTTTTGGCATGCAGGCACTGTCCTTCCAGGCCTTTAAACCGGTTTTTGGTAGGTGAATAGCTTGAATACAGCATATCTCCAAGCAAGGGATGATTAATACTTGCCATATGCACGCGTATCTGGTGTGTTCTGCCGGTCTCAAGCTTAAACTGCATATATGTGTAGTCGCCAAAGCGTTCAAGCACCTTATAATGTGTGACAGCCGGCTTTCCATTTTTCTCATTGATCGCCATTTTCTTGCGGTCATTGGGATTTCTGCCTATGGCACCCTCTATGGTGCCCTCGTCATCCTTTACATTGCCACAGACAATGCCCACGTATATACGGTTGCAGCTATGGTCCTTAATCTGTTCCGATATCTTTATATGGCTTTCATCGTTCTTGCAGACAATAAGGGAGCCGGTGGTGTCCATGTCTATGCGATGCACTATACCGGGCCGTATTTCGCCGTTTATGCCACTTAAAGAGTCCTTGCAGTGGTACATTATGGCATTTACAAGAGTACCGCTGTAATGCCCGGCTGATGGGTGTACAACCATGCCCTTTGGCTTGTTGACTACCAGTACGTCATCATCCTCGTAGAGTATGTCAAGAGGAATGTCCTGTGGCAGGATAGGTGTCTGTACGGCATCAGGAATTGTGACATCTACTATGTCATCAGCCTTTAGCCTGTAATTTGCCTTTTGTGGCTTATCATTGACCAGTATTTGATTTTCTTTTAGTATCCGTTGAAAAAAGGAGCGAGAAATATCCGGATAAATGCTGCTTAGGTATTTATCCAGTCGTTCTCCCTCCTGTTCACTCTGGACTTCAAATGTATCTCTATTCATAGTGAAGCTTTCTCTTTTTTTTATTTTCTTTATCTATTTTCATGCTTTTTGTCGGGGAAGATTAAGGAAAAATCCTCCTCCTTGTAGTAAAACAGCCCGAGTATGATAAACATAAATGCCGCTACAGTGACATATATATCAGCTACATTGAATATCGGAAAATTAATCAGGCTAAAATAAAAGAAATCAACCACATAGTTATTTACAATACGGTCTATCAGATTGCCGAGTGCACCTGCAATAAACAGTATTACAACAACATTCAGCAGTCTAAAACGTTTTGAGACAGGTATTTTGCGATACCATACACACAAAAGTATAACAACTGCAATAGTAATCACTGAGAAAAAAATCATTTTGGCACGCAAAAATGCCAATGGATTCTCAGACCAATATGTAAAATGAAAGATATTCTGTATTATTGAAAGCAGATCAACACCAAATGCAGCACTCTGGTTTTCCAGGTATCTGAACTCGAAAACTCCCGGAATGAGAACAAACACACCCGTGGATGATGGCTTTAGGTTTATAACAGCCAGATACTTTGTAAGCTGGTCAATTGCTACAAGAATCAATGCAATGATGCCTGCTGTACACATCTGTTTTTTTGTTTTATTTTTCTTCATAGCTGATTAGAGACTCCGCTTAATAAGATGAACCCGGGAGATCAAATGAATCCATGAGACTCTGGATATCTCCTGAGATATCTACTCCGTGTGGTGTGGCGATGAAGATAAAGTTGGATATCTTCTGCAGATTACCGTGCAGGGCATATGCTGAGCCTGATGTGAAATCTATGATGCGCTGTGCCACATCGACATTAAGTCCCTCCATGTTGATGACGACTGTACGTCCGTTAAGTAATGTGTCTGTTATTTCTATTTCGTCTTCAATTGAACTTGGTTTTATTACGCAAACTTCCATGTCTGATGCTACCTGCTTTCTGGATGATTTTGATATTGGTGTAATCTTGGATGTAGTCTTAACAGGCTTCTCCTTTGGTGTTGTATCACGCCTTGTGCTTTTTATGGCCGTTTCCTCTTCAACAGCCTCTTTTTTCTACGGAAAGGATTTCTTGGAAGCTCTTCTTCTTCCTCATCATCGAGGTAATAATCCTCGTTATCGAACTCCTCATCGTCCTCAGAATTCAAACTCATTTTGTCAAGAATCTTATCTATGAAACTCATTTCTATATTCCTTTTCTATTTTTATTTTGTGTATAGCATATGCAAAGTATCAGTTAGCCTTGCTGTAGTCGCGCTCTCCAAATATTCCGGTACCGACACGTACCATTGTTGCGCCCTCTTCTATTGCTACTGTGTAATCTCCTGTCATACCCATGGACAGAACATTCATACTGACATTATCTATGTTTTTCTGTGCTATGTCAACTGATAATTGCTTAATATCTCTAAAGTATTGTCTGTTATCCTCAGGATCATCTACAAATGGTGCTATAGTCATAAGTCCTTTAATATGGATATGGTCCAGTTTAGCAATTTCTTCAACTAAAGAGATAGCCTCATCTCGTGATGTGCCGAACTTAGATGCCTCTCCTGCTATATTGACCTCAACCAGTATGTCGCAGCTACAGTCATGCTTTATGGCCTGCTTTTGTATCTCCTTTGCCAGATGCAGTGAATCTACAGAGTGAATAAGCGATGTTTTTCCAACTATATACTTCACCTTGTTGGTCTGAAGATGCCCAATCATGTGCCAGTGAATATCTTTTGGCATAACCTCCATCTTTTCACACATTTCCTGTACCTTATTCTCGCCGAACTCACGGATGCCCTCATCGTATATCTCACTGAGCATCTCAACAGGTTTGGTTTTGCTGACTGCAATTAGTGTGACATCACTATAGTTCCTGTGAGCTCTGTCACATGCGGCCTTTATATTTTGCTGAACCTGATGTAAGTTGTCTTTTAACATAAAATCTGTCCTTTCTGTATATTTTCAAAAATATCTATCACAATAATTATTTGGTTATGGTCTGGTTTTCCTTCACGGATTTGCCATCCAAGGCTATATGGTCATAAAGCGAAATGCCATATGGCGTTTTGGCTTCTACAATTGTGTAGTCATCGTTTGATGCAAGTACCTTTATCTGCTTAAACACAGCGTATCCTTTGTTGATATTGTAGACACCTGTGAGCTTGTCCTTATCTGTTCCAACCCTGTAGGTTGACGAAGAATCAGGCTTGACAATGATATCGCCGTCCTTAAGATATTCATCATCTACGAAATAAAAGTCATCATTCTGGCTGAATATTGTTGGATTGACTATATTAACTGAGCCACTGCTTTTATCCTTTATCATGAGTGACGAATCATCGGAATCGCCGCTTGCAGTGAAATAATCCTTAGGAATAGTGAAAAATTCCTTTTTGGTTATAGCTGAATTAGGTATTTTAAGCCCTGTGTCTGTTCCAAGCACGAGCTCTATATTGGTAAAACGCTCATTTATATAGCGGATGAGCGAGTTTTTCATATTCAGCTTCAGGAAAAAAGCATCATCCTTCTTCAAAAGGCTGAACGATACCGTGGTTGTATAGTCATCATCGCAGAATCTGATTTTTATGACTGACTTGTCATTCAGGCTCTTGGCAACATTGTCAGGAACATTTATGAGTATATTCCAGTTCTCACTTGTAATCAGCTTATAAACAGGATCCAGCTGATTGATGGTGCTGTTGTCGGTTAAATCAGTCTCTTCATAATTAGTGTTGTTGTACTGATCCAGAGTGAAGCTGTCTGTAGTGACATCCTCATAGCCGTCTATCCCGTAATAGACTATTCCGGGAGCTGTCGGCTTATATGTATAGAAGGTGTTGTTAGCCTCAGCAGTACTGATAGTATCTGCCAGGCTTGTCAGTGCATTTTGACTGAGAACCTGTGTCAGCTGTGCAGACAGATCGTTTTTGAATGTATAAACCTTTGAAAAGTATCGTCTGTTGTAGCCGGATGAAAAGCTGTTTATGTCAGTGATAATCTGCCCGGCAGCCTCGTCAGTGATGGCGGAAGCATCATTTTGAGCACCGGTAATCTGGGTTGCAATGGAGCCGTCTGTATCAACAGAGTAGACAACATCACTTGTTGCAACCTTTGAGCCGTTTGACACAAAGTAGTTGAGGTTTCCTGATTCCTCAGCATACACTACACTTTCCTCGCGGATTATCATGCCCTTATATATGTTGTTGGTCGCTATAGTACCCTGTTGTACCTCGTATTCAGATACCGGGTTTGAGGTGAAATACGTAAATATGTGAAAAATCACATAGATTATTATTACAAAAAACACTATAAAACCGATATTCAGATTGAAGCCGGTGTGATATTTCAGTACTTTTTTATTCTTTCGGGACACAATTTTACTCCTTAAAAAAGGGATGTGAAATACACATCCCCATAATTAATCATTTATAAAGAAATGATAACCTTTGCCTTGGCACATTCAGGCAACTTGTCAATATTCCTTGAAACACTTAAGATGAACTTCACCTTAAACTTCTCGCTGATTATATCAAGCTTTTCGATTGCCTTGGTGATATCCCCCTCATCATCAAGTGATGCAATTGTAAGGAAGCTGTCTAAATACATCTCCTCCAGATCATGATCCTGCGATATGATTCCGCATATAAATCCTAAAAATTCATCACAATTGTCAATAGGATAGTCCATAACATTGATTAGTCGAACCTGATTATTAAGCTCATACATGTGCTTCTGGCTCTTATCAAGAAAAACTATGGAACCTTCATTTCCCTTAATTGATGAATTTACCTTGTCTAACAGCTCTTTTGTCTTGCCCTTGCCTTTGTCTCCACAAATAATTTCTATCATGGCTCATTCCTCCTATGGATAAATATTGTGATTATTAATAAAAAATAATTGTATTTTTATATTATTATAGTATAAATAACCATAAAACTCAATATTTAATTAGCAAATCCACTAAGTATTTCATTCATGAAGCTATAAAGATCCTTTTTACCATCTGCCTTGTAAACTATGCTTATGATGCGCTCATTTTTAGCATTCTGGCTTAGCAGTACGAGGCAATGGCCGGCTTCCACCGTAGTGCCTGTCTTTCCTCCTGTCACTGTGACGTTTTCAGGAGCTGTATATGCTCCGGTCAGATAGCCGCAGGTATTCTTAAAGGTCTGTGAAACAGCCGCGCCCTGGGCATTTGTATATGCCACATCATGGGTCTGTGAACTGATGATTGCAACAAAGCTCTCTAAGGATATGGCATTGGAAAAAATGAGGTACATGTCATATATGGTAGTGTAATGATTTTCATCAGGAAGACCACTTGGGTTGACAAAATTGCTGTTTGTGGCACCAAAACTTTTTGCAGTGCTGTTCATCAGCTTGGCAAATTCTTCTACAGAACCACTGCAGTACTCTGCCAGTGCTATTGCCGCATCATTGCCACTCTCAAGTAAGAGCCCATACAATAAGTCCTGCACTGTAATGACATCGCCCTCCTTTAGGCCACATACCGATGATGAATGACCCGGATTTGCAGCGTCATGGCTTACTGTGACTGTCGCATTTAAATCACAGTTTTTAAGAATTATGTATGCAGTTAAAATCTTTGTAGTGCTTGCAGGATAGAGTTTTTCAAACAGATTCTGGCTATACAGCACCTGATGAGTGTCTATATTAAAGGCTCCGGCTCCCTCTGCGGTTTTTGCAAACTGCATATTGTCCTGACCAAAATTGACATCATTTGTGACGCAAAGGTTGGACGCAAAATAATTACTTCCGTTGTATCCATTTATATAATCTGTGGAATAAGTATCATATGCATTCTCAATCTTTGTACCACAGCCGGTCATAAAAACCGCTGCTATGCATGTCAGACATAGCAGTCGTTTAATTCTTTGTTTACTTGTACATCTCACGCCAGTCAAGATCTCCTCTGTCCAATGATAAAATGAGCAGCTCTGCTGTAGCCAGATTGGTGGCAAGTGGTATATTATGCTCATCACAAATACGGAAAATACTGTTTACCTCAGGCTCGTGTGGCTTAGGCTTTAATGGATCACGCAGAAAGATGACAAGATCTATGTCATTGTGCTCAATCTGTGCTCCAAGCTGCTGGATGCCTCCTAAGTGTCCTGCAAGATATTTGTGTACTGAGAGGTTTGCAACCTCCTCTATCAGACGTCCTGTGGTGCCTGTGGCGTACAAATTATTTTTGCTTAAGATACCTCTGTATGCTATGCAGAAGTTCTGCATCAGTTTTTTCTTTGAATCATGTGCAACTAATCCTATGTTCATTGCTAACCTCCCTATGAATATTTCTTCGGCTGTAATCCAACATTCAGGACAATTCCCATTCCCATGTACAGTGAAACAAGTGACGTAAGTCCATAACTGACAAATGGAAGAGTCATACCGGTATTGGGCATAAGACCTGTGGCTACGCACAAATTGATAAAGGCCTGAAAGCCTATAAGTGCTCCCATGCCACAGCATATGAGCTTTCCGCTTGTGTCCTTTGCCTTCCTTGCTATAAGTATACACTCAATTACAATAAGAAGCAAAAGAATTATTATACTGATTGTACCAATAAAGCCAAGCTCCTCTCCGGCAACAGCAAATATAAAATCTGTTTGAGGCTCTATGATATAGTTGGTGTTCTTCATAGAGGTTACAACAGAGTTGTTAAGTCCCTTGCCAAACAACTGTCCTGAGCCTATAGCCCAGATAGAGTTTCTTTGCTGTGCTGCTGTATCAGCGTAATTTGTTGGGTCAAGCCACGACATTATACGTGTAGCAGGGTAAAAGCCTTTTTTGATGAGTGCATCGGCATGTGTATATATATAGCTTATCACTATCAAAACTATCGGTACTGAAACTCCAAGTACCGGCATTATTATTTTATAACTTAATCCGCTAATAAACAAGAGTGTAGCGAAAATTAATGCAGTAAGAATTGTCGTTGAGTTGTCCGGCTGCTTTAAGATAAGGAATAAAGGGATACCGGCAAAAATTACAGATAATACCAGAGTCCTTACTGTGTTTATACTATCCTCAAACCTGGAAAAGAAATAAGCAAAAAACAAAATAAGTATAATTTTCGCAATCTCTGACGGCTGGAATCTGATACCTGCGATCTCAAACCAGCGCTGTGCACCCTTTGCATCATCACCTGCAAATAGAACAAGCAACAGCAGCACAATCATTCCGGCATAGTATATCCACACGAATTTGAGCAGAAATGTGTAATCTATAAGGGAAAGCACTATCATAATAGTCAATCCCATTACAAAGCCTATTATCTGCTTGCTTTGTACGGAGTGCTTGGCACTGCCTATCAGCAGGATGCCTATAATCGACAAAGCTATTATGTATACTACTAATTGAAAGTGATAATTCTTTAGTCTGTACTGTTTGAGCATTTTGTTACTTCCTATCTGTTATCTCTGTAATCTTAATTCTAATACTAATGACATGATGGTCAAAAGGCATTTTGTTAAAGGTTATTAATTGATTTTTTGTCGCGCATGATAATCCGGACTTCGTAAGCTTCATCGCTTATATTCATATGTCTTTGTATCACGCTTTTTATTTCTTTTTTAATCTGCGCCATATTGTCAGAAGCAGATATTGTGCTCCTATCTTCTGCAAGTGCTATTTTAAGCCTTTTCTTGGCGTATTCTCCTGTTTTGGAAAATTTATGCATCATACAGCGGCACCTCTCATATCGTCAGAGAAATTGATTATCTGACCGGATATTCGGGCAAATACAGGACCAAGCCTGCTTTTGGCCTCACGGACAGGTATTCCTCTGTTCTGACAAATGATAACACTTTTGTCATAGGGAATAGTGCCAATAATCCTGGTAGAAAGAAGTGCTGTAATATCATTATCTGATATCATCTGATGCCTTCTTACCATATGCTTGTCATATGCATTAACAATGACTGATATATCGTCAAGATGTGCGCTGTCGAGCAGGCTTATGCATCGCCTTGCATCGTGTATGGCAGATACATGCGGTGTGGTAACTACTATCGCACGGTCTGCAGGAGAGACTGAAAACCAAAAGCCACTGTCGATACCCGCCGGAGAATCTATCAGACAATAATCAAAGCTTGCTTTAAGCTCCTCTATAAGTATCTTGAAGCGTGCCTCATAGCTGCATAACGTATCCATGGAAGGTGCTGCAGGAATTACATATAGATTGGGATACTTTTTATTGCGTATGATTGCCTGTCTGATACGGCAGGAGCGGTTTAAGATGTCGAGGATATTGTAATTGACCTTGTCCTCTATTCCCATTACCAGGTCCAGATTGCGAAGTCCCATGTCTGTATCGAGCATGATGACTTTTTTATCTAACTGTGAAAGTTCAACTCCGATATTGGAAATAACCGTAGTTTTTCCAACACCGCCTTTTCCTGAAGTGAAAACTATTGCTTCACTCACAAAAATAAACCTCCTAGTCTGTTCTGGCACTTGAGCCTGATGGGTTTACACCCTCAGCCTTGACTGCGAGTAAATTGTCAAGTGACTCCAGATTATAATAATATGAAATTATATTTCTGGATGCAGCTGCAGCATTGTGTGAGCTGTATCCATATGATATACGTGTAGCTATTGTAATTTCAGGATCGCTTGATGGAGCGTATCCTACAAACAGTGCATGGTTTGGTCTTGTCTCAACCTGCTGTGCTGTTCCTGTCTTACCGGACACCTCAACGCCTGTAAAGCCGCCAAATACATCGTGCAGGTCTTCGACCACCATACGCATTCCCTGATGGATGGCATCCCACTGGCTTTGAGTGAGTGTGCCTGATATATCGGTTGATTTTGAATCATACTGCTTGACTGTTTTGCCGTCTGCATCAACAATTTTGTTCATCAGCTTATAGTCATAAAGCTTTCCGGAAGCAACTGCTGTCACATATCTTGAAAGAGAAATAGTCGTAAAGTTGTTATTACTCTGTCCGATGGCTGCCATAACAGGATACTGTGTGGCAATGGACGGCGTCTTTTCTACTATCTCAACACCTGATTTCTGGTCCAGTCCGTATATAGATGCATATTTTTGTATGTATTTCATACCGTTTTCATCGTCATATGAACCGGTGTCCTTGCTTGCAAGCCTGAAGCCTGTTGTGTAGAAGAATACGTTACATGAATCTCTTAAAGCTTCAGATACATTGTCCATACCATGTGCTCCAGGATAAATCCAGCATTTTGGCTGATTGCTGATTTCTGTAAATATTCCGGTACAATTAATCTTTGACGAAGTATCAATGACTCCCTCGGCAAGACCTGCGGTGCTTGATACCATCTTGAAGGTAGATCCCGGTGCAGTCTGCTCCTGGGTTGCATAATTCCATAGCGGATTAGACTTGTCCTCTCTGAGAGACTGGTAGTAATCAGCATCTACAGTGTTTGCAAGCTTGTTGTTGTCATAGCCCGGATAGCTGACTAAAGCCTTTAGCTGTCCTGTCTTTACATCAGTTATGACACAGGAGCCTGTACATGGGTCAAGGGCAAGCTGTGCAGGTGTTATCTCTATATTGTTTATTTTGTCCATAAGAAATGCATATGGACTGATGGAGCCATTGGCAATGTTGCTTACTGTTGCATCGTCATAATCGAGTACACCCTGGTCAAAAAGCAGAAGGCACAGCTGCTGTCCAGTGACCGCTCCGGAATTTACCATATATTTGTATATAATTTTGGCAAAGTCTTTATTGTCAGTCATGGCATCCCTGATATACGAGCAGAGTGCTGTGTAAATCTCGCTTGAATCAGCATACTTCTGGTCCACATCAAGCTTTGTGATGTCTATCCACTGCTTTGAAATGCAGTATTTGAGATAATCACGCGGTGAGAGTGTGCCAGCCTTCCATGAGGCATATGTGGAATCAGAGGTATCTATCTGTTTGCTCAACAGCAGTCCATCATCGTTTAGCACTGACATAACACATGTAAAATAATCAAGTGTCTGCTCCGACATGGAGGCAGTGCCTGAGGTACCACTTTCAAGCTCTCTGTCAATAGTGGATAATGCATCCTGCAGCTGACCGCTGAAGGAATTGTATATAGCCTGCTCAGTTGCTGATGCATCTGATGCATTGAAATGTGTCAGGTCAACTACATTGTTGTTGATCAGTGCAAAGTAAACATCACTTATAGGTATTTCACCGGATTTTATTTTGGAGTAAACAATTCCGGCTATCTCCTGCTCTAACAGCTTGTATGTGGCCTCCTGCAGCTTGATGTCAATACTTAAGTAGACATCATTTCCGGAAACAGGATTCTTCTGACTTATTACCTCGTTTATCTTACCGACATTGTTTACATAGACCTGTTTTTCACCGTTTTTGCCTCGCAGATAGCTCTCATAGTACTGCTCTAAGCCTGACTTACCTACCATATCATTTTGTGTATATGAGTCATCATCCTTTGACAGCTCATTATACTCGTCGGTAGATATCTTGCCTGTATATCCTATGAGCGATGAAATATATTCAGGATAGTTATACTTGCGGATGGTATCCTCTTCAATTGATATGCCGGTAAGAGTATCTGAATGCTCATTGACATATGCTACTATCGAATCATTTACATCCTTTGCAATAGTGGTGGTTTTGTATTTAGTGAATCGGTTCTGTTTTATGGCATATCTCATCACTACAATATCATAAGTGTCCTGTGTATCATACTTGCTGCTTATATCAAAGCATTCATTCTGATCAGAGCTTAGAAAATCAATAATATTCTGGGCGCTGGCATTTGCCTCGTCAAATCCAAGTGCTTTATTGTATTCGAGCTTATCATATTTCTTTCCGAACACATCTGACAGAAATCTCTTTTTGGAGGTTTCAGATGTGAATGTAAAGCTGTATGTACCATCATCGTTTAAAACAACCGGAAAATCATTGTATATGGAGCCGCCATTGTTTTTTATCACATTGATAATTTCATTAAGCTCTTTGTTTAAAAGACGATTGTGCTCCTTCGTAGATGAATAGCTGCCGTTGTCTGAGATGACTACAGAGTATGCAAGCTGATTGTAAGCAAGCAGCTCACCATTTACATCGTATATATTGCCTCTTGATGCCTCTATGGACAGCGGCTTTTTAATCAGCATTATGAAGTTTTTCTGATAATCTGCACCTTTAATAATCTGAAGGGTAAAGACTCTTTCGGCAAGCAGGACAAACATGAGAATAATTACTGCTGCCAATACAAAAAGTCTTGAGCTGAAAAATTTCTTCAGAAAATCTTTTATATCATAAATCAAATTTCTTTGCTCTCCTTTTCTCGTATGCTTCTAGCTTCTGGTTTACCTTAAGAAATACCAGATACAAAAGTATACTGATAACCATTGTGTATACAAATTCAGGTATGATAATTGACTTCAGATAGTACAAAAAGTTAAATCTGCCACGCAGTAAAAACATGAAAAAGTATACTACCAGATTGTAAAACAAATCGCTGCCTCCTATCAGAAGCATAGGAAGCTTTATATCGTCAGGATAGAATCTTTTCTGGAATAATCCATTGATAAAACCGATATACATATATATTAAAGCATACAGTCCTATATATTTTCCGCAAAATATGTCAATAAGCAGGCCGCAAAAGAAGCCTACCCACAGTCCTTCCTTTTTTCCACGCATAAAGCCAAAGGATGATACGGCTATAATCAACAGGTTTGGTGAGATATTGGCAAAGGAAAGAGTCTTAAACAGCGTGGTCTGTAATACAAAGCATAAAGTTATTATTATAAATAAAACAATTCTACGTCTCATGCTGCTCCTTACTTATTTTCAGTTGAATTTTCAGTCTGGCTGTCACCGGCTGTTTCTGCACTTTCGGTGTTGTCAGCTGTCTTAGTGTCACCGGTCTGCTTAAGCTGTGTTATGACCATGACATTTTCGATATGCTCAAAATCTACAACCGGTGTGATAGTGCCGGATTTTGTCAGATTGTTGGAATTATTTTCGATTTTTGTCACATAGCCAATCAGTATGCCCTGCTGGTAACGGTCTGACACGTATGAGGTAACAACAGGATCGCCCTCTTTCACCTTGTTGTCATCATCCTTTAACTCCGTAAAGGTAATTACCTTGTCATCGTTCATTGGTTTTTATATTGCCACTGACGGTGAGGTTGTCCTCCGTGGTGGAAACCATGCCACTGACTTTGCTGGCATCATCTATGATACAGCGTACCTTGGCAAAATTATCGCCAGCATCGGTAACAATACCTACAAGTCCGCTTCCCGCCAGCACATTCATGCCTACATCCACTCCATCCTTTTTTCCTTTGTCGATAGTAAAGGTAGAAAACCAGTTTCCGCTGTCCTTTGCTATGACACTGGCAGCGACCTTGGGATATGATGGATATTTGGCATCCAAATCCAGAAGCTGTCTGTAATTGTCAAGCTCATACTGTTCAAGTTTGTTTGTTGTGAGCTGTGTTGTGAGCTCTTCTACCTCGGCCTTGAGCTTTTTATTCTCAGCCTTGACATTTTTTAATGTGCGTATTTCTGTAACCTTATCTGAAATGTGGATTCCAAAGCTGTTTATACCCTTCTGCATTGGGATGAATACATATCCGGCAACAGTCTTTAAAGGACCACCGGAAATATTTAAGGTAAGGCTTAGCAGCATGGTCACAAAGCAGACTGCTGTCATAATCAACAGTGTGTATCTTGCAGGAAGCTTTTTATTGTGCTTTCTCTTTCGATTGCGAAAATTCTTACTCATATTAACCTCGGTTATTATTTTTTGATGCTGAACGGAAGTCTCTTATATTTTGAATCAGAAACTATTTGTACGAGCCCGCGTACTGCACTTTCCTCAGGACATTCTGAGCAGATGACCTTTATACCTGTAATCTGTTCAAAGAGCTGGTCAAGTCCTGCAAGCTGTGAGCCGCCTCCTGTGATATAAATGCCTGAATGGATGATATCCTTTGCAAGCTCAGGCGGAGTCTTCTCAAGAATCATTTTTATTGATGTGCATATAGACTCAAGGTTTGACTTCATAGCCTCGTAAACGATCTTTGAACCAATTTCCATCTCAATAGGCAGGCCGCTTACCACATCACGTCCCACTACGACCATACTGTCCTCTCTTCCCGGAAGTGCAGAGCCTATAGTCTCCTTCAACAGCTTTGCAGTCTTTTGTCCGATTACAAGATTGAACTCCTTTCGCACAAAGGAGATAATTGACTCGTCAAGTCTGTTGCCACCGAAATGAAGCAGGTCACTAAGCACCAGGCCACCGAGTGAAATAACGGATGTCTCTGTTGTGTCAGCGCCCATATCTACTATCATGACACCGGTTGGCTCGTTTACATCTATTCCAAGACCTACAGCATCAGCGATAGGCTTCTCACAGAGCATGACCTTTTTAGGCTTTGATTTGCTCTTATAGAAGAGCTCGTAGAATGCTCTTTTCTCTACATCTGTGATATCTGTCGGCACAGCGATGATGAACTCGGCATTTTTGATACGTGCCTTTGTCTTGTGCTCCAAAAAGTCAAAAATCATAGTCTGAAGCAGATTATAGTCAGCAATAACTCCCTCTACAACAGGAAATATGACGTTGATTGTCTCAGGCGCCTTTTCATACATGGCATATGCACGGTCTCCATATGCATATATCTGATTTTTGTCTATTACGGCTATTGTGTTTTTCTCAAGCATTGTCTTGCCTGTAGCCTTTGAGTATACCTTGAAATTGTTTGTTCCCAGATCAATTCCGTAAACGTTGTTGCTCATAATAATTCTACCTCGTCTTCTGTTTATATAAGTTTATTTTCATAGAAGCTATAATATTCGTTATCTCCGATTATGATATGGTCACAAAGCTCTATGGAAAAAATCCCTGAGCCCTCAATTAATCTGTCTGTGACAGCAATATCATTTCTGCTGGGAGTACAATCTCCGCTTGGATGATTGTGCAATAAAACAAGTTTTGATGCATTTTTGTCCAGGGCGGTCCTGATGATGGAGCCTACGTCCACTACAGATGAGCTTAGTGAACCCTTGGATATGAACTTGTCTCCTAAGAATCTGCTTTTTACATCAAAATAGGCACAAATGACGACTTCATTTGTGAGATGCCTCATCTGCTCCATATAGTAGTCAGCTATTGTCTGAGGATTATTCATTCTGATGCTTTGAACCTTTTTTGTCTTTGCTATGCGAAGCGACAGCTCTGCTATCGCTTTAAGCTGTATAGCTTTTATCTGCCCTATCCCGGGGATACTAAGAAGCTCCTCATAGGACATCTCATAGAGATTGAGCAGATTGCCATGCCTGCCGGAAAGTATGTCCTGTGCAATATCAATCACAGTCTTGTCCCTTGTGCCGGTCTTTATAATGATGGCAAGTAAATCAGCGTCTGACAGGCCTGATGCTCCAAGCGATAAAAATTTCTCATATGGTCGCTCTGAAGCCGGCAGATTTTTAATTGTTTTGTTATTATGCATTAATCCCTTTCGCTTCTCCCAGGCGATTGACAACGGATTTAAGCAAAGTTTTCAGTTAATTGTAGCACACCTAATCAAGCTTAACAAGATTTCTCTCATAAAGTTTTTGTAAAGACATCAAAATTCCAAGCTTTGCATGGTACCATGTGAGTCCTCCCTGGAAATAAACCGCATATGGCGGCTTCACAGGGCCATCGGCAGAAAGTTCAATGGATGAGCCCTGCACAAATGCGCCTGCTGCCATGATGACATCACTGTCATAGCCCGGCATAGCCCATGGCTCAGGGGTCACATAGCTGTCTACAGGTGCTGCTGCCTGAATGCCCTCGCAGAAGGCTATCATGGCATCGCGGTTATTGAACTCTACAGCCTGTATGATATCGTGGCGGCTTTCAGTACCGTCAGGGACTACCTTAAAACCAAGCTTTTCATAGATTTTTGCGGCAAAGATTGCTCCCTTTAATGCTCCGCTTACGACAGTCGGTGCAAGGAAAAAGCCCTGATAAAATGACTGGATGACTCCGAGTGAAGCTCCAACCTCCTTGCCAAGTCCCGGAGATGTGAGACGGTATGCGGCATTTTCAACACATTCCTTTTTGTCCGACAATATAGTCCTCCGATTGGTGCCAGTCCGCCTCCCGGATTTTTGATCAGCGAGCCAACCATCATGTCCGCTCCAACCTGGATAGGCTCTGTATCCTCAACAAACTCACCGTAGCAGTTATCGACCATACAGATCACATCAGGCTTTATGCTCTTTACAAAGGCAATGAGCTCGCCTATTCTTTTGACCGAAAGTGTAGGTCTTGTAGCATAGCCCTTAGAGCGCTGGATTGTGACAAGCTTCGTTTTTTCATTGATGGCTTTCTTTATTCCGTCATAGTCAAACTCACCATCAGGCAGTAGGTCAACCTGCGCATATGTTATGCCGTACTCAGCAAGTGAGCCCTTTGAAGGGCGTATGCCTATTACCTCTTCAAGTGTATCGTAAGGCTTTCCGACAGGGCTTAAAAGCTCATCACCCGGGCGCAGGTTTGACATGAGTGCAAGTGCAAGTGCATGTGTGCCACAGGTGATCTGAGGCCTTACAAGTGCATCTTCTGCGCCAAAACAGTCTGCGTACACTCTCTCAAGTGTATCCCTTCCGAGGTCATTGTAGCCGTAGCCGCTTGATGCCTGGAAGCACTCTGCGCTCACCTTGTTTTTCTGCATGGCGGCTATGACCTTAAGCTGATTATACTCAGCATTTGTGTCTATTTTGTCAAAACGCTCCTTAAGCTCCTTTTCTACAGAGGTTCCGAAATCCAAAACCTCCTTTGATATTCCAAGTGTCTCATACTGCCTGTAAATGGCTTCATTGGTATCTAACAAATTATAATCCTCTTTTCTGCTAAAATTTCTTGTATTTTATTTAATATTTTATTATTATCATATGAATATTCATTTTTTTCTATCCATATGGTATCTTTTTCTCTCCTAAACCAGGTTAGCTGTCTCTTTGCAAAACGCCTTGACTCAAGTTTTACCTTGTCCACAGCCTCATCAAGTGAATATTCTCCATCGAGATATGCAAGGATTTCCTTATATCCTATGCCCTTCATGGATACCATATCGCTTGTACAGCCCATTGCCTTTAGCTTTTTCACCTCATCGACAAGTCCGTTTGAAACCATGATATCAACTCTCTTATCTATCCGCTCATAAAGCCTTTGTCTTACATCATCCAGTACAAAATAGGCAAAGCTGTATGGAGACTGCTTGGCTCTTTCAGTCTCATTGTGCTTTGAAATCGGCTCATGGCAGGTGTGATAGTATTCAATTGCCCTGATGACGCGCTTTACGTTATTCTCATGGATGCTCTCGTAGGATGCAGGGTCGATATCCTTAAGCTTTTCATGCAGTGCATGGTTTCCGTGCTCGTTAGCAAAGTCGTACAGGCTCTTTCTGTATGCCTCATCCACATCCTGCTTTTTGAAATCAATGTCATACAAAAGTGCCTGTATATAAAAGCCGGTGCCGCCGACAACTATCGGTATCTTTCCTGCTTCGTATATCTCATTAAGTGCTTTTTTTGCCATATCCTTGAAGATAAATACATTGAACTCGTCAGATGGCTCAAGCTCATCTATCAGATAGTGCTTTATGCCGTCCATCTCATCGACTGTAACCTTCGCAGAGCCTATATCCATGTATTTGTATACCTGCATGGAATCCGCGGATATTATAGCACCATTTATTTTTTTTGCAAGCTCAATCGATAGAGCTGTCTTTCCTACTGCTGTCGGTCCTGTCAGGACAATCATCGGTTTTTGTGTCATATTGCACCTCAGTCCAAATGTGTATGTTGTCATACGATACGTTTGAATTTCTTTTCTATCTCATATTTGCTCATAGAGATGATGGTTGGTCTGCCGTGTGGGCAGTTGTAAGGATTGTCGAGTGACAAAAGCTCATCTATCAGCTTATTTATCTCAGGAAGAGTAAGCTTGTCATTGCCCCTTGACCCTGCTGCCTTGCACGACATGGATGCGACCTTTTCCGTGATGATATCAGGAGTCTGCCTGCCTGTCGCATTGGAAAAATCATCGAGCATCTCTATAAACAGATCCTTCATATCTATGTTAAACAAATTATCTGGAATTGCACTGATCATGTATTCCTTGCCGCCAAAATGCTCCACCTCATAGCCAAACTGTTCTATCTGCGGCCTGTATTTCTCAAGCATCTCACATTCCCTGGCATCAAGTGTCATGACAATCGGAGGGCTTATGAGCTGTGATGTGAAATCCTTATTGGCCAGTCTTGCCATCGTTTTTTCATACAGTACCTTTTCATGGGCTGCATGCTGGTCTATGATATAAAGCTTGTCCTCAAACTCTATCAGCCAGTAGGTCTTAAAGAGCTGGCCTATGATGGAAAACTGTTTCTTGGCGCTTTCTGTAAGAAAAACCTTGTCGTAATCCCCAAGTGTCTGCTGGGTGCCGGTGACAGCCTGTGCAGGTTCATACGCGGTGGAAGTTTCAGGCGTTAGTTCCACTGAATTGCCGGTGCCTGCAACAAGCGCAGATGCAGATGCTTTAGCAGTCTGCAGCTTTGATGTGTTATCTGTGAGTTGCTCATTAACAGCAGGCGCTTTTGCAGCAGGTTCTGTTGCTGCTGACGTCACGCTCTGTCCGTACACGCTCCTTGATTCCGCTGCCCTCACCTCATTGATACGCCTCTTCTCAAACGGCTCCGGTATTGGTTCCTTATACTCATGCACTATCTTTTTAGGCGCCGGCGTACTGTCTACAGGCACCTCGGGAATCATCTCCTTGTGGGATAGAATTGCATATATTGTGTCACACAATTCGACATATATCTCGTTGTTGTTGTCGAACCTAAGCTCCATCTTGGTCGGATGCACGTTGACATCCAGCTCACTAAAAAATGTAAAGTAAAGCACTGTAAACGGATACTGATGCTGCATTAGAAAGCTCTTGTAGGCCTCCTCTATTGCACGTGACAATATATTGCTCTTTACATATCTGCCGTTTATGAAATAATTCTCATAATTTCTGTTGCCCCTTGTGATAACAGGCTTTCCTATAAAGCCCTCCACCTTAAAGTATTCACATTCATGCTTCACCTCAAGCAGTGATGACGATATCTCGCGTCCGAATATATGGTATATGATATCCTTTCTGTTGCCGTTTCCGGAGGTGTGAAGCTTTGTCTGGTTATTGTTTATGAACTTAAACGATATATCAGGATGTGAAAGCGCAAGCTTTTCAACCATATCGCTTATGTAGCTGCCCTCTGTCTGTGCTGTCTTTAAAAACTTACGTCTTGCCGGAACATTATAAAACAAATCCTTTACTATGAAGGTAGTACCGTCCGGAGCACCGATTTCCTCGTTTGAAAGCTCCTTTGAGCCTTCGATCACATATCTGGTGCCGGTGAGCTCATCGTAGGTTTTTGTGATAAGCTCAACGCGGGCAACGGCCGAGATGCTTGACAGCGCCTCACCTCTGAAGCCGAGAGACTTTACAGTAAGTAAATCCTCTGCCGAGCGGATTTTACTCGTGCTGTGACGGTAAAATGCAACTGCAACCTGGTCTCTTTCAATTCCGCAGCCGTTGTCGGTGATACGGATGAATGAGATTCCGCCCTCCTTTATCTCCACAGTGATGGCTGTGGAGCCTGCATCTATGGCATTTTCCACCAGCTCTTTAACCACGGAGCACGGACGCTCAACAACCTCTCCTGCAGCTATTTTATCTATTGTTTCCTGATTTAATATGGCAATATTTGGCATTTTAATCCTTTCTACCAGCGGTTTTTAACCTTGTTCTGGAGCTGATACAGCTTGTTTAACGCATCAAGTGGTGTCATGTTGCCTATGTCTATGCTTCGAAGCTCGTCAATTATATCATCATCCTTCACTGTGTCGAAAAGCGAAATCTGTGTCATATCAACCTCGTCAAGATGCTCCTTTTTATGCTTGCGGCCATTGTCAACAGATATGTTTTTTACAGTATCTGTGATATCATTTGCAAGAAGCTGCTCTGCGATTTCCTTGGCACGCTCTATGACTGAATCAGGCAGCCCTGCAAGCTTTGCTACCTGTATGCCGTAGCTTCTGTCAGCTCCGCCCTTTACGATTTTTCTTAGGAATACTATATCATCGCCCTTTTCCTTTACAGCGATGCAGTAGTTGTTTACACTGTCAAGCTTGCCCTCAAGCTCGGTGAGCTCGTGATAATGCGTTGCAAAAAGCGTCTTTGCTCCGAGGAGCTTTGGATTGCTTATATGCTCTACAACTGCCCAGGCGATGCTTAGTCCGTCAAATGTGCTCGTGCCTCGTCCAATCTCATCGAGAATGAGCAGGGATTTTGCGGTTGCATTTCTTAGTATATTTGCCACCTCGTTCATCTCAACCATAAATGTACTTTGTCCGCTTGCAAGGTCGTCAGATGCACCGACTCGCGTGAAGATACGGTCTACAATACCGATATTTGCAGTTTGTGCAGGTACAAAGCTTCCAATCTGTGCCATGAGAACGATAAGTGCTGTCTGTCTCATGTAGGTGGATTTACCGGCCATGTTTGGCCCTGTGATGATTGAGATTCTGTTTTTGTGCTGATCCAGATATGTATCGTTTTCTATAAACATGTCATTTGTAATCATTTTTTCAACTACAGGATGACGTCCGTTTTTTATGTCTATTATTCCGCTTTCATTTATCTTTGGCTTGCAGTAATTATTCTGGCTGGCAACAAGAGCAAGCGAAGCAAAAACATCAATCTGTGCTATAGCTCTGGCTGTTTTCTGAATCCTTGAAACATTGTCGGAAATCTGTTTTCTTACATCACGAAACAGCTCATACTCAAGTGATGTGAGCCTGTCTTCAGCTCCAAGAATGGTATCCTCAAGCTCCTTAAGCTCCGGTGTTATGTAGCGCTCTGCATTGGTGAGTGTCTGTTTTCTCACATAATAATCAGGAACTAAATCCTTGAAGGAGTTTGTGACCTCAAGGTAATATCCAAATACCTTGTTATACTTGATTCTTAAGTTTTTGATGCCTGTTTTTTCACGCTCATCGGCTTCAAGCTCTGCAAGCCATGTCTTTCCCTTGGTTTTTGCGTCTCGAAGACGGTCAACCTCCTCGTTGTAGCCTGCTTTTATGATGTCTCCGTCGCGCTGTGAGATAGGCGGCTCATCCTCAATGGATGAAAGTAAAAGCTCATATATATCCTTAAGCTCGTCGAACTCTTTGTTAATCTCATCGGTAAGCTCACACGGTATGTCTGAAAGCTGCTGCTTTATTGGGGGAAGCATTTTTAAAGAATCCCTGAAGGCAATAAGGTCGCGCGGATTGGCTGACTGGTAGGTGATTCTTGTGATGAGACGCTCAAGGTCATAAATAGGATTAAGGTATTCCCTGATTTCATCTCTTGTTATTTCGTTTGCATTAAGTGCTTCGATAAGCTTCTGGCGCTTTATTATCTCTGACTTTTCGATAAGAGGCTGCTCGACATAGGTGCGAAGCAGTCTTGCTCCCATAGCCGTGCGTGTCTTGTCGAGTACCCAAAGCAGTGAGCCTCTCTTTTGCTTTTCACGAAGGGTGTCTACAAGCTCCAAATTACGTCTTGATGAGCTGTCTATTATCATATATTTGCCTATTGAGTACGGATGAAGCTCAAGTATATTGTCGAGCGAGTTCATCTGCGTTTCATAAAGGTACTTTAACAGGGCGCCGGCAGCTATGACTCCACTCTCATAATCCTCAAGCCCCAGAGCATTTATTGTCTGTACGTGGAAATGTGAAAGCAGTGTCTCATTTGCGAGACCATCAGAAAAATACCATGAGTCGAGTGCTGAAACAGTAATTGATAATCTGTTTTTCATATCGTCAACATCTATTCCGCTCATGTAGAAGGCTTCATTACATATGATTTCCGATGGATTAAATCTGCTCACCTCATCTAACAGCTTTCTTTCCGCATCCACCTCTGTCGTAAAAAAATCACCTGTTGTGACATCACAGGTCGCTATGCCGTATTTGTCCTCAGTGTATACAATCGACATTATGTAATGTTTTTTGCCTCATCTAAAGAAGCCATATCAGTGTTTGTGCCAGGTGTCACAACACGGATTACCTCTCGCTTAACGATTCCCTTTGCCTGCTTTGGATCTTCCATCTGTTCACAGATAGCTACCTTGTGACCGTTTGATACGAGTCTGTTGATATATGAGTCTGCCGCGTGAAACGGTACTCCACACATAGGAGCTCTTTCTTCAAGTCCGCAGTTTTTGCCGGTGAGCGTAAGCTCAAGCTCCTTTGAAACCATTATCGCATCGTCAAAAAACATCTCATAGAAGTCTCCTAAGCGATAAAATAAAATACAATCCTTATATTGTTCTTTTGTCTGCAGATAATGCTGCATCATTGGTGATACTTCTGCCACGAATATTTCCTCTCTTTACGTGTATAAATATTATTCATGTGTATAAATATTATTTAAATCCGGCCTATATTTTTTAATAATTGCTTCTGCGACCTTTATGCCGTCGATTGCCGCAGATGTAATGCCTCCTGCATAGCCTGCGCCCTCTCCGCAAGGGTATACACCCGAGATGTTGCTCTCAAAGGATTCATCTCTTTTTATGCGAAGCGGAGAAGATGTGCGTGTCTCCATACCGGACAAAATAGCATCTTTTCTGTCAAAGCCATGTATCAGATGGCCAAAATGTTCCATTCCAAGCTTGAACGACTGCTCCATGTCAGCGTTCATCAGTCCATTCAGCTTTGCAAAGATGGTGTTTCCCTTTGTACAAGAGCCAAAATCACCGTATGCTGTTGTTAATCTGTCATCACAGAAATCACCGAAAAGCTGCTGTGGTATTAAACCATTGCCTCGCTTATAATTTTCTGTTTCAAGCTTTTCCTGATATCTCACTCCGGCGAGGGCATCATCTGCTCCGAAATCCTTCGGCGAAACAGATACTATGATGGCACTGTTCGCATTTTTGCTGTTTCTGTCGTGATAGCTCATGCCGTTAACCACCGTGTGATTTTCAGTTGACGATGAGTTGACCACATATCCTCCCGGACACATGCAGAATGAATAGACTCCTCTGCCATTCGGAAAATTGGATGTGACCTTGTATGGGCTTGGCGGAAGTATAATTTTCTTTTGAATACCGTACTGTGATTCATCTATCATGCGCTGCGGATGCTCAACGCGAAAGCCGACTGCAAAGCTCTTGCACTCCATATCAAAGCCTTTGTTGTAAAGCATATCAAATGTATCTCTGGCGCTGTGTCCGAGTGCCAGAACGCATACATCTGTCTTTATCTCACTATTACTGTTACTGTCAGAATCCGTGTAAACACTTAATAGCTTTTGGGAAACTATGTCAAGATTGTTTACACAGGTGTCAAATACAAATGTAACTCCTTTGTCAACCAAAAACTCACGCATGTTGACAATTACTTCTGAAAGCACATCAGTACCAATATGTGGCTTGTTGTCATAAAGTATGGACGGATCTGCCCCAAAGCGCACAAATGTCTCAAGCACAAGACGATTTCTGCCCGAAGGATCCTTTACGGATGTATTCAGCTTGCCGTCTGAAAAGGTTCCGGCACCGCCCTCACCAAACTGTACATTGCTTTTGGGATTAAGTATGCCGCTCTCCCAGAATTTTTGTACATCGCAGGTTCTTTTCTCAACCCGACTGCCACGCTCGATAACTATCGGGCGAAAACCTGCCTCTGCCAATATATATGCACAAAACAGCCCGGCAGGTCCTGCCCCTGCAATAACAGGGCGCCTGTCAAGCGATATATTTCCGTGCGCAGGTATCCGGTATTCTTTTTCTTTGTAAATGAGCACAGATGAACTGTTTGCTCTTTTTTACAATTGCTTCTTCGCTATTTTTTGTATCATCTAGCTCTACAGCAACGGAATATGTATAGAACAGCTCAGGTTTTTTACGCGCGTCAAGTGATTTCTTTAATATCCGGTATGTAAAGCCTGTCTTGGCATTGAGCTTAAGCATTTTTATTATTTTCTTTTTTAATGCCTCATCACTGTGCGTGACGGGGAGCTTTATCTGGTTAATTTTAATCATTTACTGCATTTCTCCTGCTATATATCCACTTGTCCATGCCCACTGCAGATTGTAGCCACCGCATATGCCGTCCACATCAAGCAGCTCGCCGCAAAAGTAAAGCCCCGGATGGATTTTGGACTCCAATGTACGTACATCTATTTCCTTTGTACATATGCCGCCTGCACACACCTGTGCAAATTCGGCTCCTCTTGGCCTTTTTACCGAAACGGCTGTATGCTTTATTGAGCGGGTGAGACTTTTACAATCATCATCTGTCAACAGCCTTCCCTTTTTGTCAGGAGATACTCCTGATTTGTGTATCAGTTCAAGAAGAAGCTTATTGTTTAAAAGTCCGTTAAGCATCTCATTTAACGAGCGGTTGTCTGCCGTTGTACTGCTTCTGTCCTTTATGTATCCATTAAGCTCATCATCACTAAAAGCTGGCAAAAAGTCAATTATCACTTCGACCCTTTGATCTTTATCGAGGGCTCTTGACATAAGACTTGAAATCTGAAAAACCGGGATGCCTGAGATGCCATAGTCAGCTAACTGCAGCTCCCCTGTATTTTTGCTCTGTCATTTGACCGTCTATCACGGAAGCGACGGTAGCATCGCACCTGACGCCTGTGATTTTTTTGAAATTAAGACCATCACAGCTAAAGCCGCAAAGCGCGGGTAATGGCTTTTGGATATGATGTCCGAGAGCTTCTATCTGTCGAAACAGGCTTCCGTCACTTCCAAGCTTTGGGGAAGCCGTAAGGCCACACGCTATGATAAGCCTTTTGGACTTAAAGCTGCCCTTGTCTGTTTGGATGCAGTAACCGGTCCGGTCATCTGTCTTCTTATTAGTTGCCGGATTAGCAGCAGACTTTGTGTCTTTAGCCATAATCCCTGTAGTCTTAATTTCTGTAATACTTATGCCTGTTTTCACATCCACATGAAGTCTCATAAGCTCCATGCGAAAGGCTGCCACAACAGATGCAGCCTGCCTTGAATTTGGATAAATGTAGCCTGCATTGTCATATGCAGGTATTCCAAGTTCTTTAAAAAACGTATTGTGTCTGCATAATTAAATTGTGACAACCCGTTTTTAATCAGCGCTTTACTGCCGTGAAACTTATTTACGGACATATCAGTGTTTGTGAAATTACATCTGCCGTTTCCTGTTGCAAGTATTTTCTTTCCTATATCATCCTTGTGCTCTAAAAGTGCCACGCGTGCTCCCTTTGATGCAGCAGTTGCTGCCGCCATGAGCCCGGATGCACCGGCACCTATTATAATTAAATCGTACATATTCTTTCCCCTAACTGATTTATTTTAACATTAACTCGAATAGCTTTCAAGAAAATCGTACAAATCAGTTTCGTTAAAAAAGTAGAGTCCATTTGTAACCTTATTTTTTGCTTCATCGGGCAGTTCTTCAAAATACACGCCTGTATCAAAGTATTTTTCACTTGCAGTGCCGTTGTATACAGACAGCATTCCGGAGTCATTTTTGATGCAGTATTTTGCATTCTTAGCCTCATTTGATGTCAGAAGGCTTTCTTTTTCATTTTTTTCTTCTTTATCATTTTCATTGCTTTGTGCAATTATCGCAGCCTTGTCTGCTGCTCTTTGCGTATTGATTTTTTCATCATAACAAGTGCAAGAAGAATTACAACAATAGTTAAAAAACAGATACTGATTTTGCTTTTCATATTATCACCTCAAAATCAGTATCTGTAAATTTTTGTTATTTATTCAATTTTATAATAAATGACATTTTTTTGCCCCTTTTATGATAAGTGTGCCCTTTGGAAAATGTCTAAGCTCATCCTCAGTCAGTCCCTTGAGCAAAAGCAGCGCAACTGCATATGAGATAACCGCAATGATTGCAGCAAGAATGAAGGCGATAATCTCAATATGACAGGCCTTGTAAAGCATAAAGTATACTATATACGAAATAACTCCCATTATGAGCGAGCTGATGGCCGGTATGATAAAGGCTTTTTATTTCCTGCTTAAAGCCGCTGTACTTCTTTAAAGCCATGCTGTTCATAAAGCACATGAGCAATGCAAAAAACGTATTGGCAAGCACAACTGCATGTATATTGAGCCTGAATATGAGCATAAGCAGTATGAGTACTATGACATGCGCTACAATGGATATCGCAGCGTTGATTACCGGAACTTTGAGCCTGTCAATTCCCTGCAGCAGTCCGTTGGACAGAGTGGAAAGCGAGTAAAATACTACCGCAACCGCACCGACATACATCATAAGTGATGCATCAGCATTTGTTGCACGGGTGCTTGAGAACAGTATATTAAATATTGGTAGTCCAAACACGGCAAGCCCTACTGCACATGGGAATGCGACAACCATGATAAAGCGTGTGGAAAGATTAATCTGTCCTCTCACTGCCTCCATATCGTCCCTGTGATATGCGCCTGTAAGCACCGGCACAAAGGATGCTGCCATAGCTGATGCTATGGATATAGGCACATTGATTAAAAGCTTGTACTTTCCGGTGTATACACCCCACCATACGTCTATATCATTCTGAGTGTATCCCTGAAGCAGTGCAACCTGCTTGAAAATACCCTGGTCGATAATACCACTGATATTGTATATAGTAGTACTTAAAAGCACCGGAATAACCGTAATTACAAGAATCTTCATGGTGTAGCCAAATGAGCTTACCCTGACATTTCGTTCTCTTTTCATCTGCCTCTTGAACACCTTCATATAGATGGCAAAGATAAATACCACAAATAAAAGTGCTGCTACAGAGCCAAGAACTGTTCCAAGTGTACCGCCTGCTGCACCGTAGGCAGCGGCATAGTGCTCCTTGTCACCAAGCACTGCGCCAATCCTTGTACCTGTACGGTATAGCACGTAGGCCGCCCATACACTGACTATGGCATTTACTATCTGCTCTATTATCTGTGATACGGCACTTGGCATCATAGTACCCAGTCCCTGGAAAAAGCCTCTGATGACGCCAAGCACTGCAACTACCAAAAGCCCCGGAGCCAGTACTCTTAAGGCAAAAATACTGTATGGTGTGTTAAGAAGCGTTGTAGACAAAAAAATTGCCAACCAAAAAAACAGTATGAGTGCAACCGTTGTGCCACTGATGGTTGACAAAAAGCAGAGCACACTTCAGTATCTGATACGTCGCAGTCCGCCTTCTTTTTTGCCATCTGGGCTGAAACCATCTTTGATACGGCAAGTGGTAAGCTGTATGATGATATAATCAGCATGACATTATATATTTCAAAAGCTGTGGAATAATAGCCGATTCCGATATCGCCCAATATACGCTGCATCGGTATGCGATATATGAGTCCTATTATTCTGCTTATGATAGATGCTACGGCAAGTATGGAGCCCTGTACTAAGGCATTACTTGCCCCATTGTTTTTTTTAGTACATTTATAAAATCCTCTATTTCAATTGATAACCAGCTTAAATATTAGCGTGTTATACCTAAAGCGTCAAGTATTTTTCTCTGGTGCTCTTCCATTACGGCCGCCTCATCAGCCTCCATGTGGTCATATCCGAACAGATGAAGCATGCTGTGTGTAATCAGAAAGGCAAACTCTCTTTTTTCGCTGTGTCCGTATTCTATGGCCTGCTCCTTTACTTTGTCGACGGATATGATAATGTCACCTAGCATGACCTCTCCTGTATCAGGATTGAAATCATCCTCATTTTCATCTGAAAGGAAAGAAAAATCTCCGGGCGTTTCATATGAAAGCATCGGAAAAGATAATACATCTGTGGGCCTGTCTATCTGTCTGTACTCCTTATTGATGGCATGTATCCCTTCATTGTCTGTCAGTGTCAAATTAACCTCCGCCTCATACGGAAAGCTCTCGTGCTCAAGTGAAGCAGAAACAACAGCTTCTGCGACCTTTTCATAATCAAAATTAAAATTGCATTCTACTTCTTTTTCGATAAAAAAACTCATTTATTGCTCTTCCTCTGCTTTCTTGCAGTCTTTGCAGTCTGCTTATTTTCATAATCATCATAAGCCTGAACAATTTTTTGTACAAGCGGATGACGAACGACATCCTTGCTTGTCAGATTGCATATGCCTATATCATCTATGTTTTTAAGCACCCTAAGTGCCACATCAAGCCCAGATTTTGCTCCAGGTGCAAGATCCTTTTGTGTCGCATCACCTGTCACGACAACCTTTGAGCCAAAGCCGATTCGTGTAAGAAACATCTTCATCTGTGCAGGAGTTGTATTCTGTGCCTCATCAAGTATGATAAATGCATTGTCAAGTGTACGGCCTCTCATGTACGCAAGAGGAGCCACCTCAATAAGGCCCTTTTCCATGTTGCGCTGGAAGCTCTCAGCTCCCATTATCTGATAAAGAGCATCGTACAACGGTCTCAAATATGGGTCAATCTTGCTCTGCAGATCTCCCGGCAGAAAGCCAAGCTTCTCGCCTGCTTCAATCGCAGGACGTGTCAGGATAATACGGCCCACCTGCTCATTTTTAAAAGCTGTTATAGCCATTGCCATGGCAAGATAGGTCTTTCCTGTTCCGGCAGGACCCATGCCAAACACAATCATCTTTTTCCTGATTGCATCGACATATTCCTTCTGTCCTATGGTTTTTGGCTTTACGGGCTTGCCATTTATTGTGTGACAAATGATATCCTTGTCAATCTCAACAATCTCACTGCCTCTATGCTCCTCTAAAAGTGCAAGTGCATAGTTTACGTTCTGCTCTGTAATGACGTTGCCTCTCTCAGCCAGCGCAATGAGCTGTTCGAACACCTCTTTTGCCCCATCAATATTTCCCTGCGCTCCGATAATCTTTAAGGAATCATCTCTTAAGACAAGCGTTACGTGCAGTGTGCGCTCTATTTTCTTGGCGAATGCATCAAACTGTCCAAAGACGTTTGGTATATATTCGCCCGGTATTTTTATAGATACTTCATTTAAACTCATTAGCTCATGTGCCTTTCAATCAAAATATTTTCCATTATAACATAAAAATAAGATTTGTCATAATTTACCTATAATTAATTCCCTCTGATATATCAATTTTCATGGTATTTTTTTCTATGTATATACTGCACCACGTGATATCGGGATATTTTTCCTCAAGCTTTTTTTCAAGGAGGCTGTAATCTGCTCTCTTGTGGCTGCCTATTGTTACATTTTCACTCTCCATAAAGGAGATGACCGACTCATCATACGTGAAACGGTTTCCTTCAGGCACAATGTGCCAGATTCTTGTGCAGATGAGTGCGTGTATACAAAAAACGCCGGTAATTGCAGCCGTAATAATACGTATTTTATATAGAAATGCTCTTATAGCAAAGTATCCCTGTCTTTTTACCACGAGAAGCCTTGTATGCGTCTTTTTCAGGTGCGGCTTCATTAGAAAAATATCTTCTGTACTGCAGCAGGCCTCATATTCCTTTGGACTTACATATTTAAGGTTCCATATTTTTATATGGTTTGCCGTGCACAGATTTATGAAGCGCCTGATATTGCAGCCTGTTAGCCTTACTGTTGCATAAGCTTTAATACTCATATATAACACCCTTTAAATGACCGGCTATTATTATTAAATCCTTTGTAAATTCCTTTATTTCAAGGCGGCTGCCGGATATTTTTATGGTACTGTCTGCTGCCCTTACAGTTACGGCCTTGTCCGAAAATGACAGAATACCCTTGTGGTTTTCTATAGTCAATTCATTATAACCATATGCTGTTACAATTGGAAGCCCTAGCACTATGTCCTTTGGAAGCTCGAACGAATCAGTTACTTTTTGCATCTTCATATATTAACATATGTTTATTTAGGCTGAATTATGCCGGTTATTTGTGGTACGGCTCATTATTGCTGATGCGAAACGACCTGTAAATCTGCTCCAGTAAAATTACGCGCATGAGCTGATGGGGGAATGTCATTTTAGAAAATGAAAGCTTATAGTCAGCGCACTTCAATACATCATCGGACAGCCCAGAGAGCCTCCTATTACAAAACAAGATGACTTTTGCCGCCTGTCATAAGCTTATCCATCTTCTGTGACAGCTCAACCGAATCAAGCTGTTTTCCATCTATCGCCAGACAAAATACATATGCATCGTCTTTTATATTTTTAAGAAGCCTCTCACCTTCTTTATTTTTTACGATGTCTATCTCTGTCTGTGTGGCCTGCTCGCTTGTCTTTTCATCGGAAACCTCAGTGATTTCAAGCTTACAGTAACGGCTTAGGCGCTTTGAGTACTCAGCAATCGCATCTCTGTAAAATTTTTCTTTAACTTTTCCTACACATAATATTGTAATTTTCATCGTTTCATTATAACATATAACTATAATTAAACAATATGGAGGCCGTATGAAAATATACGTTGATGAACAAAAACGATACGAGGATACAAAAGCAACCGGACAGTGCTTCACCGCAGTCGGTGCGATAGGGCTTATTGCTATTGTGCTGCTTGATACAGGAGTTATAAAGCTTGCCGCTTTAGACTCGGTAAACAAGCTCATGGTTTCTATCGTAATGGGGCTTGTTTTCTTGATATTTTTTATCATAGGAATGAAGTCATTTATGGAGCTTAGGGACATTTCAAAAAAAATTGATCTGAATAATTCCCTCGAAAAGGAAATCATGGAATACGTGACCGTCACTCATAAGGACGAGCTTATGACTTTAGCGTCATCGGGTGAAAAAGGAGATGCCTGCTCAGGTGATTTATACTACAAAAGAGCTGAGCTTATCACATCAGTTATTACTGAAAAATACAGCCTGCTTGAGGAAAGCTTCCTCGATCATATGGTTGAAGAAATTTATTCTAAAATTTATAGTGATATTGTCGAAGAATAGTGCTATAATAATAACAATTTATTTTTTATGAGGTGAACAAAATGAAAGAACTGCAAGATCGAATTCTCAAGGATGGCCAGGTTATTGGCACAAATATCTTAAAGGTCAACAAATTTATCAACCATCAGGTGGATCCGGTGCTTATGGAGCACATCGGTGAGGATTTCGCAAATCACTTTGCCGGTAAGGGAATCACAAAGGTTGTCACAATAGAGAGCTCAGGAATTGCTCCGGCACTTATGGCAGCAGCCAAGATGAATGTACCGCTTGTTATTTTAAAGAAGCAGCCTTCAAAGACATTACATAATGATTTATATCAGACACAGGTTACTTCATTTACAACAGAGAAGAGCTATGAGCTTACACTCTCACGCGATGTAATCTCAGAGGATGACAATATTCTTTTGATTGATGATTTCATGGCTGACGGAGAGGCTGCTACAGGTGCCATCAGACTTCTTCGCATGGCTCACGCTACAGTTGCCGGTATAGGAATCCTTATTGAGAAGTCATTCCAGCCTGGCAGAAGAAAGATCAACGAGCAGGGCTATGAGGTTTACTCACTTGCACGTATCAAGTACATGGATGAGTATCAGATAGATTTTATTGAAGAAAATTAAAATAAGATTTAATATTTAAAATCAATACATATTATACACAAAATCCACTACCCTATTTACAGATTTATTAGTCTGTCAATGAGTAGTGGATTTTTATTATTGTTATAGTATATGTTTTATGCTAAACTGCCGGATTATGCTCCAAAATCGAAAAGTGAAAGCTGGTTTGACTCCGGCAGTGAACCAAGCAGTCCCAAATCTGACATGAGGTCTACGGCTGTTCGCGATACATGAGTTCTCTCCCTGAAATCATCCTTTGAGAGGAATGGTCCGTCCTTTGCCGCTTCCGAAATATAAATAGCGGCATTGTCGCCTAGTCCGTCAATACTGTTTATGGCCGGCATGAGCTTACCGTCAATTATCTGGAAACGGTTAGGGTGAGCCCTGTATATATCAAGAGGCATGAAATCAAAGCCTCTGGCATACATTTCCTGTACGATACGCATGTCCTTAAATACATCCTGCTCCTTGTTTGACAGCGTGTCTTTTCTTTTCTTATAGTCCTTCATGTAGTTTTCGAGTCGGTCATTTCCCTGACACATAAGCTCATATGAAAAGCCTGTGGCACGGATTGAAAAGTATGCTGCGTAGTATGCAAGCGGATAGAAAACCTTACAGTAGGCAATTCTCCATGCCATCATAACGTATGCCGCAGCATGGGCTTTAGGAAACATGTACTTGATTTTCTCGCATGACCAGATATACCAGTCAGGCACACCGTGTGCCTTCATATCCTCCTTCCACTGTGGCCACTGAGGGCATTTGCCCTTGGCAATAATGCCCTTTCGCACTTTCTCCATGATGTTGAAGGCTTCCTCAGATTCAAGTCCCATGGAAATCAGATATGTCATAATATCATCTCTGGTACAGATACAGGTTGAAATGGTAGCTGTGCCTTCCTCGATAAGAGTCTGTGCATTGCCAAGCCATACGTCGGTACCGTGTGATAATCCGGCGATACGAATGAGGTCAGAAAACTCCTTTGGCTTTGTATCAAGGAGCATGCCCATGGCAAAATCGGTACCAAACTCCGGTATACCTAAAGCTCCAAGCGGACATCCATCGATATCCTCAGGCTCTATGCCCAAAGCGGAGGTGTTCTGAAACAGTGACATGACAGCCTTGTCGTCAAGCGGAATCTTTGTTGGGTCAACACCTGTCAGATCCTGCAGCATACGAATCATGGTAGGATCATCGTGTCCAAGTATATCGAGCTTTAACAGGTTGTGGTCGATTGAATGGTAGTCAAAATGCGTTGTCGTGATGTCAACGGTCATATCATTCGCAGGATGCTGTACAGGAGTAAAGGTATTAATCTCCTCACCCATCGGCAGCACAACTATACCACCCGGATGCTGTCCCGTAGTACGTCGAACACCGACACAGCCCTGCACTATCCTGTCTATCTCGCAATTTCGCTTTCTGATACCGCGCTCCTCATAATAGTTTTTAATGTATCCAAATGCGGTCTTGTCAGCAAGTGTACCTATGGTTCCGGCTTTAAAGGTCTGGCCCTCTCCGAAAATAACCTCGGTATATTTGTGTGCCTTTGACTGGTACTCACCGGAGAAGTTCAGATCGATATCCGGCTCCTTGTTTCCCTTGAAACCGAGGAAGGTTTCAAACGGAATATCAAAACCCTCCTTGCTTAAAGGTCTGCCGCACTTTGGACAGAGCTTATCCGGCATATCACAGCCACCACGGCCTGAAAATGCCTGTACCTCTGGTGAATCAAAATCACTGTATTTGCAGTGTGTACACAAATAGTGAGCATGCAGCGGATTAACCTCTGTGATACCTGACATGGTTGCAACAAACGAGCTTCCTACGGAGCCTCGCGAGCCAACCAGATAGCCATCCTCATTTGATTTCCACACAAGCTTCTGTGCGATGATGTACATTACGGCATAGCCGTTTGAAATAATAGAGTTGAGCTCTCTGTCAAGCCTTTCCTTAACTATAGGCGGCAGCGGATCTCCGTACATCCTGTTTGCCTTGTTATAGCAGATTTCACGAAGCATGCCGTCAGAGTTTTCGATAACCGGCGGACATTTATCAGGTCTGACCGGTGAGATACGCTCACACATGTCTGCTATCTTATTGGTATTGGTGATGACTACCTCCTCAGCCTTTTTGCTTCCGAGATATTCAAACTCCTTTAGCATTTCCTCTGTGGTCCTTAAGTAAAGCGGAGCCTGCTCATCTGCATCCTTAAAGCCCTTACCGGCCATGATAATACGACGGTATACCTCGTCCTCGGGATTTAAGAAATGTACGTCACAGGTTGCAACAACCAGCTTTCCAAATTCCTCTCCAAGCTTTACGATTCGCTTATTTATATCGATAAGGTCATCGTTTGAAGCAATATCGGAATCCTCGTCACGTATCATAAATGCGTTGTTGCCAAGAGGCTGTATCTCCAGGTAATCATAGAAATTCACAAGCCTTGTGATTTCCTCCTGTGGTCTTCCGTTTAAAATAGCTCTGTAAAGCTCTCCTGCCTCACAGGCTGAGCCTATTAAAAGCCCATCACGATACTTGTTAAACTCTGATTTTGGTATTCGCGGTCTCTTATTATAATACTTGATGTGTGACAGCGAGATAAGCCTGTAGAGATTGGTACGCCCCTGGTCACAGGTTGCAAGAATGATGGCATGGTATGTAGGCATCTTCCTTATCATCTCAACAGATGATTTTGCCAGGGCATTTACCTCATCTAAGCCTGATATGCCCCTGTCCTTTAGCTTTTCTATGAATTTGACAAATATCTCTGCGGTACATGCGGCATCATCCACCGCTCTGTGATGATGGTCAAGCGAGATGTTTAGAGCCTTGGCCACTGTATCCAGCTTAAATCTGTTTAACTGTGGCAGAAGCACTCTCGCAAGAGCCACCGTGTCCACTATAGTAGGATTACACTCCATGCCAAGCAGCGCGCAGTTTCGCTTTATAAAGCTCATATCAAAGTCAGCGTTGTGGGCGACCATGATGCAGTCCTTGCAAAACTCCATAAACTGTGGCAGTATGACATCCACTGTTGGCGATGTGATAACCATATCATCCCTTATCGAGGTGAGCTCCTCAATCCTGAATGGAATAGGTACCTCAGGGTTTATAAATGTGGAATAGCGGTCTACAATCTCGCCACCGATGACCTTCACCGCACCTATTTCTATGATTTTATTCTTTTCCGGAGAAAAGCCTGTTGTCTCTATATCAAATACCACGTATTTGTCATCCAGCGACTGACCGGCTGCATTCTCCACAATATCCTTTGTATCATCGACCAGATATGCTTCCACACCGTAAATGACCTTGAATTTATCATCCACAGTATGATTAGCATCAGGGAATGCCTGCACATCACCGTGGTCCGTAATAGCAATGGCCTTGTGCCCCCAGCGCATTGCACATTTCACAATATCCTTTACGTCAGACACGCCATCCATGTCACTCATCTTGGTGTGACAGTGAAGCTCAACACGTTTTTCGGCAGCAGTATCCTCTCTCTTTGAGGTAAAGTCAGGTATTTTTTTAAGCCCGACTATTGAGGTTATTGACAAATCACTGTCATATTTATCTACAGTCACAACTCCCTTTGCCTTAACAAAGTTGCCCGGGGCAATATATGCAAGAATATCTGCTACGTCATCATTTCTGGCAAAGAGCTTGAGCATGATGGTGTCTGTGAAATCAGTGACCGCAAACATAATGATAGTCTTTTCGTTTCTGATTTCGCGGGATTCAACCGTAAGAATCTTGCCCTTTATTGTAACCTCACCGATAGGACCGTCAATCTTTTCAATGGACATCTCTTCATCATCAAAGCTTCTTCCGTACACGATATCAGGGTCATTGTCATATTTGCGTCTGAAATCTCCTTTGCGCTCGAACTTTTTCTCGAACTTCTTTTCAAACTTCTTCTCAGGCTTTTTATCAGTGCCGGCCGAATTATTCCTTGAATTGCTGTCAGAGTCTGTTTTTGCCTCTTTTTTCCTGTTTGAAACTTTAGTTGCCTCAGTTTTACTATCATTTATTGTACCGGATGCATTATCACTGCCTCCTACAAACATTGCACCGTCATCGACAGCCACTTTAGCATCTTCATCACCGTTATCTTTTGCCATGGCAAATTTAGTGCGGGCGACAATATTTTGCACTTCCTGCTCAATCTGCTTGTCAGCATTCTGACGGTATTTGCTGATTTTTGGTTTTTCGTACTGCAGATTAACGATAAAATCCATCCCACAGCGCTCGCAGAACACCTTCTCAAGAAATTCTATGACCGTATTGCCTCTGGTCTTTGCGATTATTGTCTCCTCGAGTGTGACTGTGACATGTGTATCATCGGTAAAGCTCCACTTTGAGGTGCGCAGCAGATTGTACAAAAGCACACTGTGACTGTTTATTTCGTCAAGAATACTGTCAAAATAGACATCAAAAAGAGTCTTCGGTGTGTACTGCGAAGACAACTCGTAAGACTCTATAATTTTTACTGTAATATCTTTACTTTTAAATATCTGTTTTTTTATGCTTTCCTCAAGCTTCCAGATATTTTTTTTGAAAATAAGGCGTTTTGCTTTTACATATATTTTGTAAAAATCTCTTGCATGGTTTACGGAAATTCTGGTGACATCAGCATTCTCCAGCAGATTCTCCATATCTTTGTCCAGCTTAAGTGTAGGGAAAACTTCCTTAAATGTCTTTGTCAAAATTATTCACCCCAATGGTCAAGCTCATATTTCAATGCGCCCAAAAGCTCGCTCTCAGGCACCTTTTTAAATACCTCACCGTGCTTTATGATAAGACCCTCGCCGATTCCTCCGGCCACGCCAAGATCTGCTTCCTTTGCTTCACCCGGTCCGTTTACCACACAACCCATGACAGCAACCTTTATGTCAAGGTCATATCCTGAAACCATTGTCTCCACCTGATTTGCAAGCCCGATAAGATCTATCTGTGTGCGGCCGCAGGTAGGACATGAAACAACCTCTATGCCACCCTTTCTAAGACCAAGAGTTCTTAAAATGAGCTTGGCAGACTTTATTTCCTCAAGAGGACTTCCAGTGAGAGATACACGTATTGTATCACCTATGCCCTGGCTTAGTATCAGTCCGAGTCCGATAGCTGACTTTATATTGCCGCTTATTATTGTGCCTGCCTCTGTGATACCCACATGGAGCGGATGATTGGTTTTATCTGAAATAAGCTCATGTGCTTTAACACACATCATGACATCTGATGATTTGATGCTTATGACAAGATTGTCATACCCCATATCTTCTATGAGCTTTACCTTGTCCAGAGCGCTCTCCACAAGTCCCTCTGCTGTCACACCATGATATTTCTCTACCAGGTCTTTTTCAAGAGAGCCACTGTTTACACCGACGCGGATAGGGATATTTCTCTCCTTTGCTACATCTACCACAGCCTTTACCCTTTCAGCGCTTCCTATGTTGCCGGGATTGATTCGGATTTTGTCGGCTCCGTTTTCAATCGCAGCTATTGCAAGTTTGTAATCAAAGTGTATATCAGCAACAAGCGGTATGCTGATTTGTTTCTTAATATCCTTAAGTGCCTTTGCAGCCTCCATCGTAGGCACAGCACATCGGATTATATCACAGCCTAAGTCTGTCAGTGCGTTTATCTGTGCAACTGTGTCAGCCACATTCTCAGTCTTTGTATTTGTCATTGACTGTATGAGAATCGGATTACCTCCACCGATTACTTTATTTCCGATTTTTACTATTTTTGTCTCCATGTGTATATCTCCAATCTGTTATAAAATCAGACTATTAGTTTTCTGATATCATTGAACATGACAACAACCATCAGAAGAAGTAAAAGCACTATGCCAACGAGATGCACATAGCCTTCCTTCTCAGGGTCTACTCTCTTTCTTCTTATGGCTTCAACTATCAAAAATACAAGTCTGCCACCATCAAGTGCCGGCAGTGGCAGCAGGTTCATCACACCGAGGTTTGCAGAAATCAGCACGCCCCAGTTTAGCATATTTAGTATACCAAGCCATATTCCTGACATCGAAACTGCCTGCTCATAGGTGTCTCCCATGTTCTTTACAATGCCTACAGGTCCGCTTAAGTTATTTACAGATGCAGCCCCGGTACAGAGCATTTTAAGCCCCTCTATTGTTGTATAGATGTTGTATTTCACCTCGTAGCAGCTATAAAGCAGTGCCTTTCCAAAGCTGGGCTTTGTACGCTCTCCCGACACGTTAAAGCCGTACAGATACCTCTTTGTTGTCTCGTCATATTTAGGTTTCAATGTGGTGGTATGCTTTTTGCCATCCCTAAGGTAGGTCACATCAACTGTTTCACCTTCGTGAAGCATCGAGTAGAGGCTTATCTCGCGGTAAAAGTGTATATTCGTATTGTTCAGCTTTACAATCTCATCACCGGCCTTGATACCGGCCTCCTCAGCCGCATAGCCCTCAATAACACCGGCAAGCTTCGGACTGTCATAGCCTACAGAGCAGATAATAATGAGAGCAAAAATAAATGCCATGATAAAATTAAAAAACGGTCCCGCGAAAACAACGCTTATGCGCGCCCACACGGATTTGTTGTTGAATGCCCTGTCATCACCTGAGCTTTCATCTTCTCCCTCCATGATACATGCTCCACCAAACGGAAGCATCTTTATGGAGTATTTGGTCTCTCCACGCTGCACTCCAAAAAGAGTCGGTCCAAGTCCCAGACAAAATTCATTGACCTTTATGCCATTTGCTTTAGCAAGCCAGAAATGTCCGAGCTCGTGAAAAATTACTATGATGCTGAATAATATGATTGCAATAATAATACTAATAATGTTCAAAATTACCACCTTTTACTGATATAGTCATATGCGCACTGCTCTGTATCAAGTATCTCATCCACTGAAGGATTTTCAATAAATGATGCTATTTTCCATACATGCCTCGATTATATCG
>ENA-OQJJ01000011-OQJJ01000011.1-human-gut-metagenome-genome-assembly--contig:-NODE-11-length-36838-cov-3.202691_pt1 | contig 36838 bp, 33 predicted proteins | sample MGYA00242606_ERZ504772 | MGnify/ENA primary metagenome ERZ504772 (study PRJEB26092, sample SAMD00036363) | human gut metagenome | host: Homo sapiens | study: EMG produced TPA metagenomics assembly of...
GTCTGCTATCTCCTGGATCGAACTATGGCTCACCGCAACAGACTCATCGAGATCATTTAACATGGTCATAGCCTCGTCAAAGTGCTTTGAAATATTCTCCGCAACCATTACCATCTTCTTATTGCTGTCCACCTGTGCCATAGCAGATCTTTGATTTCTTCCATATTTTCATCGAAGAAATGGGTAAGAAGAATCGTGATGCTGTCTGACGCATATCCCACAAGTACAAGTACAAAAACTGCTATCACATCATTCTGAAGAACTGTACCCCCTATTCCAAGCTGCATTACAAGCCTGATGACGCTGGATATGATTATTACTGCGTTCATCACCATCATCATCTTTATATCCAGATATATCATCGCTGCAATAACAAGCGGCAGGGCATATGTCCATGTACCGATTGTTGAATTGATCAGTGCGATAATAAAATATCCTGCTGTCATGGCGCTTACAAGTATAAGCGCACCTGTTCTGCTGTCTCTTTTTGTAATAAATGCAATTACAGCTATTACTATTACTGCTATTGCCGCAACAAGCTGTATACTTATCCTGGTAATATCAGCATCTTTTGTCCCAACTGCTGCAAATAACGTAAATGCTATATATGCAAATACTATGATTACCGCCAGGAATTACACGTTTGTTGGCTCTGTTATACTGTTGACTATTCATAAAATCCCCTTCTTTTGTTTGTAGTTTTTAGAGTAGCTTTATTATACAACATTTTTTTATAATAATCCACTACTATTTAGTGCCAACGTACCATTTTTCTCATTTTGCTCCTGATTTGAAGAAAATTCTCCTTTCAAATAAACATTTACACAAAAACACCCGGCAGTTATCCTGCCGGGCATCCTGTAAAAAAATATTTATTCTTTAACTCCACCAAGTGTAAGTCCTGTAACAAAGTATTTCTGTAAAAACGGGTAAATACATATGATCGGAAGCATTGTTATAATTGTTGCTGCGGCACGAACTGAGGTAGGTGTAACTGCACCTACAGCATTTTTCAATGTTTCTGCTGATCCTCCCTGATTTGTTACAGCTGAAAGAAGCTTCATAAGCTCATACTGTAATGTAGTAAGCTTTGTACTCATACGGTTATAAAGCATTGCATCAAACCATGAGTTCCACTGTCCTACTGCTACGAATAAAGCTACTGTCGCATATACCGGTTTGCAGAGAGGGGAATAAATCTTCAGAAAAATGGTGGTATATCCTGCACCGTCAAGCTGCGCTGATTCCTCTAAGCTGTCAGGGATTCCATTCATATAGGTCCTGATAACGAGCATATTAAACGCACTGACCATTCCAGGGACTACATAAACCCAAAAACTATTGGTAAGCCCAAGTCCCTTGTACAGGAGGAAGACAGGGATTAATCCACCATTGACATACATTGTGATAACCCAAAACAGGGATAAACCTCTTTTGAACAAAAATCTTTTTCTGCTGACTATAAAAGCAAGGATTGCATTTGCCACCAGTGCTAAGACTGTTCCAATTATTGTTCTGGCAACAGTAATATATGCTCCTGTTATAAGATTATCTTTTTGCAAAACCGTTATATAATTCTTCCAGGTAAACTTTCTTGGTAAGAGGTAAATTCCACCTCTTAATGCATCTGTACCATCATTAAGCGATATCGCAAGTGTATTAAGCACCGGATAAAGCGTTATGATCACAAACAGTACCATAATGATGCAATTTACAATTGGAAATATACTTATCTTCTTTTTCTTTTTGCTCTTTACAGAGCCTGCTGTTATATCTGCCATCGTACAAGACCTCCTTAAAACAACTGCTCTTCACCATTATGTTTGGCAATTCTATTTGCAATAAATATAAGAATTATACTTACCACACTCTTGAATATACCTGCTGCAGTACCTATTGCATAATCTCCCTGGCTTATGCCCCATTTAAGTACATAAATATCAATAGTCTGTGATACATCCTGTACCAGGCCGTTTCCTAAGAGATACTGTATCTCAAATCCTGCATTTAAAACATTACCTACATTCATAAGAAGAAGGATTATAATAGTTGGTTTGATTCCCGGCAGTGTTACATACTTGATCTTTGCCCAGCGTCCCGCTCCATCAATAGATGCTGCTTCGTAAAGTGAAGGATCTATTGATGTAATGGCTGCAAGATATATGATTGCATTCCATCCTGTTTCTTTCCATACATTGGCAAATGCCACTATCGGCCAGAAATATCCCGGATGTGCGAAAAAGTTTATCGGTTGGTCTATAATATGCATATTTACAAGTAACTCATTTACAATACCTGTTCCTGAAAGCATATCGTGTAAAATACCTGTTACAATGATCCATGAAAGGAAATGTGGAAGATATGATATAGTCTGTACTACTTTCTTTCCACCCTTTGATGCAATCTCATTCAGTAAGATTGCAAATGCAATGGCTGTGACAAAAGTTACAACCAGATTGATAACACCCATTGCAAGTGTATTTCTTATAACACGGATAAATGTCATATCCGAGAACAGCATCTTGAATTTGTCCAATCCAACAAATGCAGAATGGAATATACCAAGTCTTGGTTTGTAATCCTGAAATGCCATTGCCCAGCCAGCGAGTGGCAGATAATAGAATACAACTCCATATGCCACCATTATTGCTGCCCAGAACAGCAGCACTTTCTGACGTTTGACTTCTTTCCATGTAATTTTTGTTCTAGGTTCTCTGACCTTCTCTTTTTTGTTTTTTCTCGTTAATGACATGACACCACTCCTTAAAGTCAGCAGGTAGATAAAACGCTATTATATCTGCCTGCCTTAAATTTCATTTAAGCTTTATTTGAATTTAGCAGCCTGCTCTAATCTTGTATCAAGCTCGGTCTGTAATTCATTCAGGAAATCCTGTGGATTGCATGCATTGTATTCATCCATGTATGTATTCCATTCACTGTCAAAGTCTTTTGCCATAACAACCTTTGGAAGAGCCTTATGCTTAAGTTCGCCAATCTTTGTCCAGGCTACTCCACCAGGAGTGCTTGTGTTAAAGTTGTTAGAGAATGACCACATTGGATACCAGTCTCCAGGTGCATCGTTTGTTCCAAGCATTTCAACGTATGTCTTAACACCATAGGCATCGAAAGCCTCTTGTACATCCTTGTTAAGACCATCATAGAACTCTCTTGCCTGTCCATCAGCTTTGTTGGCATTAATTCCATCATCACTTGTTCCACTGTACTGTGGGAAGTATGAGTATGGGCATGAATGAGAGGCCTTGTATGCTGTATCAGAAGCCTTCTTTCTCTCATCTGCTGTTTTGTAAAACTCACCATTCTCATCTACTTCATAGTCAGTACCCTTGACACCCCAGAATCTGAGATTGTGGATATCCTGATCAAGAAGATCATTTACAAACTTCATGGCCGCATCTACATCATCACAGGATGTTGTAACAGCAAGACCTGTTGACTCGTTGAAAGCGCCGCCTGCATTGTGCCACTGATTGTCACGGCCGTCAATTGTTACAGGTACCGGAATGTAATCGCATCCCTGCTCATCAAGACCTGCCTGTTTAATTGCATCACCTGCTGTGTATGCGAAATCCCACCACTGGTCAATCATTCCAAGTACACGTCCTGTAGAAAGCTTAGAGATATATTCATCATATGTCTGTGTGAATGACTCAGGATCTACAATTCCCTTCTGATACTCTTCATTGAGCTTCTTGAAATATTTAACTGCTGTATCTGATGTATTATAGTCAAGTACTTTCTTTGTATCAGGATCTACCATACATGATCCATCGTTTGGATATCCGTCAAGGAACTGTGGTGCATTCTCAAGACAGAAATATCTCCAGTCATCACAAAGGATTGTATATGGAATATTTTCTGTTCCATCAGCCATTGTTGGATTTGCCTCATTATATTTCTCGATGAGGTCAAAATACTGATCCAGTGTCTTGATCTCCGGATAGTTAGCCCATTTAAGTACTCTTGCCTGGATCCAGAATGCCTCGTCATTGTGTGCGCAGACTTTCTCGTCTCCCTTTATGCAGCTAAACTGTGGTATCCAATAGATATGTCCGTCATCCTGACGAAGTTTTTCCCACTCAAGATCTGTGAAAAGATTTTTGATGTTTGGATATTTCTCGATGTAGTCATCCAGTGGAACAAGTGCGCCTGCATCATATAACTGCATCTGTCCGCTTGCACCTTCAATGAAATCAGGATATTCGCCACCTGCGATCATTGTTCCGATTGCCTCATCTGCTGTCTGTCCGGTAAGCCAGGTTTCCTTTACCCTTACACCTGTCTTTTCCTCGATGATCTTCTGGATTTCATTATCATCATTGATTTCAGTTCCCGGTACAGCAAAGAATGCATCAAACTCTTTCGCACTTCCAGTTTCAGTGCCACCTTTTTTTGCCACTATCATTGCCACATCCGGCAAACAGTGTTGCTGCCATGGTAGCCACAAGCAGCATGCTTACAATTCTTTTTCTTTTCATATTGTATTGTCCTCCCTTTTGATAACTTAATTTTATACTTTTTAAGTTTTCAAACAATCGGAGTAACTATAGTCAAAAAACAGGGTAAACTATAGTTTCTCGAAAGAACTATAATTTACCCTGTTTTGCAGTAATATATATTATTCTCCACTTTGCATCTGGCGTCTGAAACGCGCCGGTGTACAGCCTTTTACCTGTATAAACCTGTTCACAAAATAATCCATATCATGATATCCGACTTCCTCTGCTATCTGTATTATTTTCTTATCAGTCCTAAGCAGAAGCTCGGCCGCCCGTTCCATCCTGTAATTGTTCAGATAATCCTTAAAGGACTGTCCGTATTTTTTTCTGAAAAGCTGCCCTAAGTATGCACTGTTTACATAATACTTCTCACTCAGGCTCTTAAGCGTGATGTTCGTGGCATAATTGTCTCTTACTTCCTTTTCTACCATGCCGATCACACCTCTTGACACATTTTTTCTAAGCTGCGACAGATAATCACCATACTCACAGCAAAATCTGGTCATATGCGCACGGCTTCCCCTCTCAATACCGGTCTTAAAGCTGCTCTCACTTATGAGTCGCAAAATCTCCTGCTGATTTACATTATCATCCTGCTCACTTGCCAGGTGTATGAACTGAAACAACAGATAATTAATATTTAAGTTCATGCTTTCCCCATTCATACCCATGCTGGACATCTCATCATAAAATGTGGCAACTGCATTTCTTATCTCAACATGGTTGTTCTGTTCCACTGTCCTAAGCAGCTTATCCAGACTATCTTTACAAAGCACTATTCCATCTGCCGATATCTTTACTTCATCCTCATAGTAATATATGCTCTTTACTATGCGAAAGCCCTGAAACGACCTGAGCATACATGCATTGCCGTATGATCTGGCTATCTTTGATATATCTGATACTTTTCTTCCAACCAGCATAACTATATTCTTTTGTGTATTATCACATATATACCTTCTCAGATCCTCCAGATATTTTCTCTCGTTTTTTGCGGCTTCCTCTGCCATATAATCCGAGAATATAAAGCCTATGTCATAAACTTTTTCATTTACCGATACATCAAATACACAATGTGCCGAATCAGCCCCCAGAAAAGCAACACAGCTTTCGTACATCTTGCGCTGTAAGCTTCTCATATCACTATCGAGTATCTCATCACCTGCCGGAAGCTGCTCCACCTGTATCTCAACATACCTTGCTCCACCCTCACACCTCATATTTTCTTTTACATAGTTCAGGTTTACTTCATCATATTTGCCCCGTATCAGAGATATCAGGTGTCCTGCAAGGTATGCCTGTTTCATCTTTTTGTTATCCTCGTCGATCTTGTTTTTCTCGTTTTTGAGCACAAGAACCTTGTTTAGTACCTTAAGCAGCATCTCCTTATCCACCGGCTTTAGTATGTAATCCGTACAATCATTCTGCATGGCCTGCTGCGCATAGCTAAAATCTGCATAACCGCTTAATATCACAAAATACACATCTGATTTTTTTATCTTTTCTCAAAGTCTCAAGCAGCTCAAGTCCTGTCATCTCCGGCATCCTTATATCGGCTATGACCAGATCCACATTCTCATTTTCCAGAAACTGCAGAGCTTCCTTTCCATTTGAGGCCGTTCCTGCTATCTCAAATTCTTCATTTTCCCAATCAATGATCACCTTAAGCCCCTGTATTATGAAAGGCTCATCATCCACCAATAATACTTTAAGCATTTTAAATCTCCCTATAAATATGTTTCCGGTATTTTTATCATAACAGTCGTACCGCAGCCTTCCTCACTGTCCACATCAAATACTGCTTTAGATTCCGTTACCATTTTGATACGCAGGCAGGCATTTATCACACCCACTCTGCCACCGGTCTTTAACATATCGATATCTGCATTTTTCATGTTACTTTTCATTTTTTCAAGAGCATCCGGATCAATTCCGCTACCTGTATCCTCAACCTCTATATGCATGAACCCGGCTTTTTTGAATATACGCACAAATATCCAGCCCGGAGCAGCTTTACTTTCTATGCCATGCACACAGGCATTTTCAACAAAGGTTACAAGCGTAAGTTTTGGCACCTGACATTCCATGCAGTCTGCTTCTATATCTATGTTATAGTTCAGTTGCTCGCCAAACCGGTATTTCTGCAATGCCAGATAGGCTTTTACAAATTCACATTCCTTTGCAACGGTTACAGCATCATTTCCCCACTCCACATACTGTCTTTGCATGATGGCGAGTTTTTCGACCATATCAGCCGTCTCATTTTCCTTTTTCAGCAGACTGTGCATTCGTATGCTCTCAAGCGCATTAAACAGAAAGTGCGGATTTATCTGGCTGTGCAGTGCAAGAAGCTCTGCGTTTTTCTGACTTACAAGCATCTCCTGCTCTTTTAGCTTATTCTTATATACAGTCTGGATCAAGTCATTTGTGCGGCTTACCATCCTGTTGTAATTTTTTATCATGCTGCCGATCTCATCTTTGCTCTCCCTGTCAGTCATAGATACAAGCTTTTCGCTGTCAACTGACTTAAATACCTTTGAAAGCTGTAATATCCTGCTCGTAAAGGAATGGTTAAAGATACTGAACAGACAAAGTGGAAAGAATACATTTATAAGCATCAGAAAAACAATAATCGGTGCATTGTGCATAAGCATGCTCCATATATTACTGCGTGTCTTAAACACATATATATCAAGATCACAGCCATACAAAGAGAGCTTCTGCCTGTATACGGAGTCGCTTATTTTCCCAATCGCCTCCAATGTCTTAAATGGTTTGTTGACTCCACTGTAGGCCCCATTTGACAGCACTATGTCATCTCCATGGCAGATAAGCACTTCATTATCATAATTCATATTCTTAAAAGTACGCATCATGCTGCCATAATTAAACTCTATCTTGAGTACCTTTTCGATATCAGATGAGTAAAAATCCAGCTTTTTCATATAAATCATATGTCTTTCATCTGACAATCCGGCTACGCCTTTTTCATATACAAAAAAGAGTCCTCCGCTTTCCTTCTGCTCCAGAAGTCTGTAAGAATCCGTATTTCTTACAGCAGACATATCATTTACTTTTCCGCCATTTACTATTGTAGGATTGTCAGCATACAGGAAAAATATTATATTGCTCATTCCAAGTGTGTTTTCAAAAAGTGTATCCTGAAAGAAGCTCTGATACTCTGATACATACTCAGCAGAGCTTGTGTATTCCTTTGATATAAAATCGTCTATGCGCTTGCTGGTGTAGATACTCTTAGCTGCCTCTTCTGCGTTATTGACCATGCTGTTCAGATTATATCCCACAGCACTTGCTATGCTCGACATTTCATGTCTGCTGCTTTTCTTTTTCAGCTATTTTTCTACGATGGAAAGCACCACTGCATCAGTCACTATGAGCGGCAGCATGACACACAGTACATAAAATATGTAAAATTTTTTTACTGAGTGAATAATCATCAAGCTTTCTCTCAATGGCATTCCATATTGGTCTTCTCATAAACAATTCCTCTGAAATCACTTAAAGGAGCCGACATATGTCCGCTCCTAAAGTCTGTTTTAACTTGTCATTAATTATAGAATAACATATTTATTATTAATAATCTACCCCTGTTTTCTCTCCACATCTTGTTATATCAATGCGCTCTGTCCGCTTGCCTGTGAGCTTTGTGCTTCTGTCATCAGGCTGCTGTCCTCCTGCGGATATCTCATAAATTCCCGGCACAGCTACACAGCTTCCATCCTCTTCTATCACAGCAAAGTCCCTTGGCGAAAGAGTCAGCTTTACTTTCTTAGTCTCATATGGCTCAAGCTTTACAACCTCAATCCCCTTTAGCTGATATCCGGGCTCATACTCTGCAGCATCAACGTGCCTGATATAGAGCTGAACTATCTCATTTACAGTATATCTGCTGTCATTTGTCACATTTACAAACACCTCAACAGGTTCGTTTACATCACTTTCTGCTTTATCCACTGACATTCCATCATAGTTTGTCTCACCATAATGCAGTCCATATCCAAATGGATATAACACATTCTCATTTGTATAGCGGTATGTCCTGTGAGCCATTGAATAATCCGTAAACTCCGGGAGATTTTCGGTGCCCTGATAAAATGTAACCGGCAGTTTTCCACTCGGACTATACTCTCCGAATATAGCTTCCGCAACAGCCTTTCCGCCTCTGGCTCCCGGATACCAGCTGTCTATAATGGCATCCACATGCTCTTCTGCCCAGGAAAGATCTATCGCACTTCCTGCTGACAGCACAAGTATTACCGGCTTTCCTACTGCTGCAACAGCCTCTAAAAGTTCCTCCTGAAGTCCCGGAAGCATAAGCCCCAGCTTGTCACCGCTTGCATATTCATTTCCGGCATCACCCTCTTCACCTTCTATAGTTGCATCAAGTCCAAGACACATTACGACCACATCTGACTGTTCTGCCATGATGAGGGCTTCCTTAAATCTGTCCTTTTCCTCTGCAAGTCCCTGTACTTTGTCCTTGTACAGATGGCAGCCCTCTGCATAAAGCACTCTTGTATCCTCTCCAAGATATTGCTGCAATCCCTCAAGTGGAGTGATATATCTTGATGAGGTACCATAATAATTTCCTATAAGCGCATCCCTGGAGTTGGCATTTGGTCCGATAACCGCAATAGTTTTAACATTTTTTCTGTCGAGAGGCAGGAAATTGTCCTTATTCTTTAAAAGTACAAGACTTCTTCTGGCAGCCTCCACAGAAAGCTCCACATGTTCCTTACATTCTACAACCTCATACGATATGTCCTCATATGGCGATGGATAATCCTTCATCATGCCCAGACGGATACGCACCTCCATCAGCCTTTCTACTGCTGCCGTGATCGCCTCGTCCGAAACCAGTCCCTTGTCATAAGCATCCTTAAGATGTAAAAATGCACTTCCACAGTTCAAGTCACAGCCGTTGTTTACAGCCATAGCAGCCGATTCCTCAACTGTATCCGTCACATGATGGTGTTCGTGGAAATCAAGTATTGCCCAGCAGTCTGACACCACATGACCTTCAAATCCAAACTCGTCACGCAGTATATCCTTAAGCAGTGTCCTGCTTCCGCAGGCAGGTTCTCCATTTACCCTGTTGTAAGCCCCCATGACAGCCTCAACCTTTGCATCCTTTACACATCGCTTGAAGGCATACAAATATGTATCATACATATCATGCTTTGATGCTTTCGCATCAAACTCATGTCTTATGGCTTCCGGACCGCTGTGTACCGCAAAATGCTTTGCACAAGCTGCCGATTTTAAGTGATCCGGATCATCTCCCTGCAATCCCCTTATATATGCGCAGCCAAGCTTACCTGTCAGGTACGGATCTTCCCCGTATGTCTCATGTCCCCTGCCCCATCTTGGATCTCTGAATATATTTACATTAGGTGCCCAGAAGGTAAGTCCCTTGTATATTCCGTGATCACCCTTTTTTGAAAATTCATTGAACTTTCCACGACCCTCTGTTGATACAACATCTCCTATCTTTTCTATCAGGTCAGTATCAAAAGTTGCCGCAAGACCTATCGCCTGAGGAAATACTGTAGCAACACCGGCTCTTGCTACTCCATGAAGAGCCTCATTCCACCAGTTGTATTCCGGTATCCCCAGTCTTTCTATAGCCGGTGACTCATACAGCATCTGACTTATCTTCTCATCTATTGTCATCTGCGATACAAGTTTTTTTGCATATTCTATAGTTTTTTTTACTCATAGTGACTTCTCCTTTAATTTATATAATGATTTTACCAGATTCATGCAGTATTTTCTTTCTAATTGTTGCCCCACAATGTTCAAAAATTGCTATTTGTGCTATAATAACTATATTCACGCAAATGCGCATAAATATCAGCCGTATGGAGACAAGTATATATGATCGAAAATCTGAATGGAATACATGAGACAGTAAAATATAAAGAAAACAGCAATGTAAAGCTTTTTATAAATGTTGAAGTAGAAGATTATCCCATTCACTGGCATACTCCCATGGAGATTATCATGCCGCTTGAAGGCAGCTATACAGTGCAGATTGGGGATGATTTGGTACATCTTAATGAGAGTGATATTATCTTTATAGCTTCCGGTGTAAAACACAGGCTTATCGCACCTGACACCGGAAAAAGGCTTATCCTGCAGATTGAGTGGTCTGCTGTCTACAAAAATAAAGGAATTAAATTCCATACTTACCCTTATAGCACCTGCTATAACGCTAACCCCGGAAACTTCCGGTAATATCCACAGCAATATCCGTAAACTGCTGCTTGATATAGCAGATGAATACCAGACCGACTCATTTCTATCAGAAGCCGTGATCTACTCCAAAATGCTTGAAGTACTTGTCCTTATTGGAAGACATCATACTGCCAGCAGTTGTCATTTTAATGTCGGCAGACACAAGCAGCAGGAATATCTGGAGCGTTTTCTGTATATCTGTGAGTATATCGATACACATTGCACTGAGGACATAACACTTGATGAAATCTACAAAAATAGCCGGATTCAGTAAATATCACTTTACCCGGCTATTTAAACAGTTTACCAATAATACCTTTTACAAATACTTAAATCAGAAAAGAATAGAACTTGCCCTGACCTTTCTGGCTGATCCCAATATATCAGTCACCGAGGCTGCAATGCAGTCAGGCTTTGCAAATCCATCCACTTTCATAAGGGTGTTCAAAGCTGAAAAGGGCTGCACCCCGACTGAATTCCGCAAAATGTTTACTGGGTGAGCATTATGTATGAAAAATCTGCATAGTTATCACTATTGCTGCCATTTGAGGATGCATACATACCGACCGTACAGCCCACAAAGCCACCTGCTTCTTCTGTGGTATATGGCAGCAGACTTATTTTTTCTGCGACTTTTACGCTCTTTTCGGCCGTACCTATCCATATAGATGCTTCCTGTTCCTTACAGATCATACATATATTCCACAGTGGATTTTTTTCTGTAATGCTGTACTCCATAATATCTGCCACTGCTATCTTTTTGTCAGTTCCCTTAATATGTGTAGTCACCACAAATACCAGCCTTCCGGCTTCCATTGTTATCTCAGCGCGAAGATGATTCTCATTGTTCTGGAAAAGTACAAGTCCTGCCGTCTCATTATCCGACTGTGGGATAAAACGCACTGCTGTCTTTACCGAAAACTCATAGCCCTTCTGTCTTAGTCCAAGAAATGCGCTTGTGCCAAGATCAGCGATCTGCTCTTTGTTTGTGTACAGTCTCAGTACTCCCGGATTTTCCTTAAGGGAGTAAAAAGACTCGTTGCGTTTTCCTATTCCAACCAGCCTCTTATCAGGCTTGGCTTCGCAGAAAGTTATAAAATCATTTTCTGATATCTCATCTATAAATCTGCACTCTTCAAGCGGTATATCTACCGTATCCTCAAGATGTCCTATCCCGGGTGCTATTACCGGCCATTCGTTTTCCCATATTGTTTTTGCAATAAAGGTCTCCCTGCCCATGCTGCTGTGCTTTTTGCATGGTCTTGACGCAAGCATGACCACATACCAGTTTCCGTTTATATCATCCACCAGATCACCATGTCCTGCATAGATGACCGGATAATCCATTCCCAGATTTCTGTGTGTAAATATCGGATTTCTCGGACATCCTTCAAACCATTTAAAAAGCTCCTTGCTTCTTGCTATCGTTATACTGTGCTCCGGTCCAGTGCCGCCCTCTGCATGCATCAGATAATAATATCCGTTTATCTTGTAGATATGTGGTCCTTCCGGCCATATGCAGCCCTTTACAGCACCTTTCCATATGGCCATGCTCCTGCCCTTAAGCTTCATGGTTCCAAGATCAAGCTCCTGTATCCATATCTCCCAGTCTCCATTGTAACGTACTCCTTCAGGGTTTGGGCGTGTGCCACAGTAATAACATCTGCCGTCATCATCAAGAAAAGGCTTGGGTCTATTCCGACTGCTTCTTCTCCCAAATAATACGGATCAGACCACGGTCCTGCCGGATCCTGCGCTGTCACTATAAAATTGCCGCCATGCGATACGTTGGTCGTTATCATATAAAAAGTTCCTTCATGATATCTTATGGTCGGTGCAAAAATACCTCTCGATATTTCTTCATTTTCCACGCATAGCTGCGATGGTCTGTCAAGTATATTGCCAATCTGCTCCCAATGAGCCAGATCCCGGCTATGAAATATGGGAACACCCGGTGCATACACAAAGCTTGATGTCACCAGATAATAGTCTTCCCCGACTCTGCATATTGATGGATCAGGATAAAAACCTGAAAGTATTGGATTTTTTTGCTGTTACCATGTCTCTTACCTCTCATTTCCTATAATACATATCCAAAGCCCAGTATCGTAAACTGCTTGTCTCTGTCTTCCTCTGCAATTTCAATTCTTACAACATGATTTTCACTGGTCTTATTGTTAAATATTATTGCCGCATTGCAGTGCTGCCAGTTATTGATATGTGGATCAGCCGTAAAATGATATTCTCCGTCCACATATACCTTCGCCTTTCCCACGTTTACTTCTCCCGAATCCTTAAATACAAGGAGAAGTGCCCTGCACTCCATCTCAAGCTCGAAAAACGCTTTTACCCTGTTTAATGTATTTTTTGTGCCATCATACATCCAGTTATACGGGAATTCCGGAGTCAGCGAAAGCTGATCATCCATCTCAACGCTTTGCAGCTGTGTATCTGTCGAATCGAAACACCCTCGTCAATATATGCCTTTGCATATATATCCTTTTTGTCGAGCAGTCTTATATTTTCAAAGCTGTTTCCTATTACCGGTGCAAGATTTAGGTTTTCCTGCAATATTTTTTCCTCTGTCAGTCCCAGTTCAAATGCATTCAAACTTGCATGCCCTGCCTGATCTATTTTTTCAAAAAGATACTCTATGCAGTCTGCCATGACGGAATGGCCTACATTGCCCGGATGAAACATATCATAGAAGAACTGATTTTTGCTTATTACCCTTCCCTCGTCATTTTTTAATGCAAACTGAGGGGAAACCGCATCCAGCACGCTTACCATTGGCAGATCATAGAGCTTTCCAACCGGGCTTAGGCGGTCTTGAAGGTTCCAGTCATTAGCAAATACGGAAAAAAGCAATATGACTGCCGGTTTCCATGGCAGATTAAGTACTTTACGTACAAGGCTTTCATAACAGTCACCCTTTGTCTCATCCCCCTCATCATTTACAGCAAATTCAATAACTACTATATCAGGCTGCTGTCCGTCTCTTAGTACATCCCTGTCAAATCTGATCATTCCCAGCTCCGATGGTGTGCCACCCACACCTGCTTTTATGAATTTCACATTATTCTTTGCAGAAAAACGCCTCTGGAAAAGCTGATAGGATTTGTATGCGTAGCACTCTGTATTTATAGGTGTCGCACCTGCTCCCTGTGTGATAGATCCACCGATGTATGCAAGTGTTACCTCTTTTCCGGCTCTTGTCTTTTCGATGGCTTTTCTTATGCGGTATACATTTCCCATATTCATAAGCGAATGGCTTATCATGCTGCAGTATTCATCAGAGTTCATATCCACCTCTGTTTCCTCAATATCTGCCGGAGCCTCATAGCCGTCATTCAGATACAGTCTGACACTCGCTTTTCCCATGATATCCGGTGTATTAAATATGAACTTTATCTGTCCCGGTATATCATCATCCGGTGTCCACTTATAATCTGACAGGTATATCTTTCTCTCCATTCCATCGCCTGTCAGCTTTACCTTAAGATTAGTACCGCCTCCGTACAGGTCCTGCTTTCCGTACATCTGAAACACAAATTCGATCTGTTCGTTTTGATTATCTGTTTCCACAGATACACCTATGCTGTGTACAAGCCTGCCAAAACCTTCCACCGTCTCTAACAGCCCCAGTTCCTCTTTATTTTCTATATTTCCGGCTATTTGTGCACTGTTTATCAGTCTTCCGTCGCTTTCATATATAAAATGTATAATGCTTCCATCTTCCTGTACTGAGCCGTATATATCCTTATCCTTCATGATGTAGAAATACGGTCTTTTTCTTTCGGGATCCTTTGGTGCTTTTGGCCCTGCCATCTTTCTGCCTCCTTGTTATGTCGATTTTATCAGCTATAATGACTATATGATACAAAAACTCCCGGTGCTTTGCACCGGGAGAAATTATAGATATTTGTCCTGTCTTTTATAGTTTATGACTGCTTTCTGCTTCTTCTTAATCTTGAAGCCCCTGCCATCGAAACTCCTGCAAGAAACAACACGATAAATGCTGCCGTTGCTGATTGATCTGATGTCTTTGCAGCTTTTTTTGCCGCCGGCTTGTTTGCTAAAGGCTTATTTGTGCTGCCTGTTGCCGGTTTATCCGCTGACGGTTTATTTATAGCCGGCTTGCCTGTACCCGGTTTTTCTGTATTACCTGTTGATGAATTATTTGTACCCGGTTTTTCTGTATTACCTGTTGATGGATCATCTGTACCCGGTTTACTATTATCATCAGACACTTCATCCTTTGCCTCTGCTGCAAGCTCTATTGTTCCGTATACCGATGATTTAGACCAGCCCATGCCTGTTTCATCATTCCAGCTTAAGGTTCCGATTCTTGCTCCTGAAGCATCAGCATCATTTATCTGGAACTCAAGACCAATCCTGTCACCCTTTTTTGGCTTTATGTCTGTCCACTTGAAGGCTGCCTCAATCACATATCCATCCCCAGTCACTTTTGCGGCAGATTGTACATTTTCCTCGAGACATTTCTTTCCATTGAAAGAATGCTCATTCTCATAATTGATCCTGTACTGCTTATCATCGTCATCATATGACTCTGTCTTGGCATTATTCTCATCGATAAATACCTCGAGTGAATCCTGCTGATATGCCTCTCCACCGTCTTTATTAAGCACCGGATCTTTAACTGTTGCATATACATAAAGGTTTTCGTCATCCCACAACACCTTGGCATCTGCTGTTACCTTAGCTCCAAGGTTTATTGTAAGAGGAATAGCCACAGCCTTATCCCATTCGCTGTCGGCTTCTCCGTCAATCTTTACCGTTGCTTTTGTTGCTTTTTCAATGCCCGGCTTGAGAGTAGCCTTTGCATAATATTTGCTGCTTGTCTCCTGCATTTCTTTAAGGTCATTGAAGCTTACAGCTTTATCGTTATTCATAACTTTTACATCCATGCCGATAGTCTTTGCAACTTTTAAATCAGTCATAGGTACTTTGATGGTCGCACGGTATCCACCATCAACAGCCTGTGCCTCAGAACGCTTAACTGTCTTCTTTACCGGTGTCACATCTCCTGCTGAGTTTGTCTCATCCACATATACTGTAACTTCATCCGTATCATTTATTGTGGCATCCTTTACGCTTACAAGTACATTTAATCCATCCTTATCCCATGTTGGAATAAAAGCTGCCTGTGTATCATCATCCGAAAAACTGTATTCTGTTCCGGACATTGTATCACCTTTCTGCTCAGCTACAACGATATCCTGTATTAACGGCTCAAGCTTTGTAGCATCTACATAAGCCCAGTATGCAGGCTTTGCCTTGTATTTTCCATCAAAAAGCAGTGGGCACTGCTTTGATCCGTCAGCTCCGCCACCAACATTTGACTGTGAATGAAGCCATGAATTTGGCTCAATAACTCCCCACACAGTGATTCCTGCTACATTTGTACCGTTTTTCTTTAAGTCCTTTGCAGCATCAAAAAGCTGTTTGTGACAGTATGCCATCTTTGTATACTCGCTCTCTTTTGATGCTGCTCCTGATTTGTAAGCTGCGCTTGCCTGGAAATCCAGCTCTGTAAGCTGAACCTTTCCTGCTGCTTCGGCATATTTTTTTGCTACTGTCTTAAACTGTGCTGCTGAGAAGCTGTCCACACTGTAATGTGCCTGCATACCAAATGCATCAAGTCGTGTTCCCTGTGCTGATTTTACATCACTTATGAGCTTTATGATTCCTTCTGACTTGATATTGTCTGTCTCTCCGAAATCATTGTAGTAAAGTTCTACATCACTAGGCGCATATTTATTCGCATACTTAAATGCATTGATTATGAACTCATTGCTCTTGTATACATGCCACCAGCTCGAATTGTTCCCATGACGTATCTCATCAAGGCTTTCTGCCGGGCTTACCGTATCTGTACGGTATGTATTGCCGATAACGGCCTCATTTACTACATCCCAGCCATAGAAAAGTCCGTCGTACTTTTTATTTGCTGCCTCTCCGAAGTAGTGGTCGAATACACTTGAGATATACCACTCAAGTCTGCGGTTCATAGTCTCTTTATCTACATATGGCTTACTGATATCATAATTCTCATGGAAGAACCATTCCGGAGTCTGCGAATGCCATACGAGAACATGACCTCTTATGCGTATCTTCCTGTCAGGATGTGCCGCATTCCACTCCAAAATCTTATCTACCATCGCATCAGCTCTTGAGAAATCAAGGCTGTCCCCTGCGTCATTTACCATAGGTACTTCAAGATCCTGCCCATCAAACTGAACTGTTTTTGTTTTAACCGACTTCTCAAGCTGATAATTAAAAAGTGCATCCGGTTTTAATTCATTTCCAAATGTAACTGCATTAAAATGCTTCTCCACAAGGTCCATGAGCGTATTGTCCTTAATCTCATCTAACATGATACCTGTTCCTGCGATTGCATTTTCTCCAAGAGCATCACTGCTTGTGACAGATTTTTTCCAGTCCTCAATATTCTGCTCTATCTCAGGTGGTGTCTTTGGTGTTGTATCAGTTTCCACTGTCACACTAACGAGGCTGATAGCTGATCCCGAACCGGCATTATCAGTAGTCATAAGACCAACTGCTACCATATCACCTTCACCTGTCGGGCTTATCGAGTATTCATCTGCGCCTGTAAGTTCATACTTCGTATTTGCGCCATCAGCATCTTCATCTCCATTCTTGTAGACCTTTAGTGAAACTGATCCTTTCTGATCCTTCACATTAAAGGTCACAGATTTTACAGTTGACATATCAACAGTCTCCGGCAGTCTCCATTTAACCTGATCGTACTGATTGTTAAATGTCACTTTCCACACACCATCTGTCAGCTCATAGCCGGCATTTCCCCAGTCTACTGTCAATTTATCAGCTGTGTATGTCGTTTTCTTTATATTCTGCTGAACTTCATCAGCGAATACTAACGACTGCGCCTGATACGCAGGTATAAGCTGTGTGACACCTGTGGCAAGCATAGTACTGCATACCGCAATACATGCTCCTTGTTTCAATAGTTTTTTCCTTTTCAACCCCATGTCCTCCTTACATGTGTATTTGTAATTCCAAAAACACTCTACCATAAGAGAGGTTTTAAAATATGGGACAAATTATAGAATATAACAAGTCAAATTATATGTGCGATAAATAAATTCAAATAATAGTAAGTCTGCGGTACCAGATCCATTGTATATAAAAATCAATAAATCCTGTAATTTCCTGAAAGTGCTAACATTGCAAACATGTAAAGGAAATTATCATAGTATCTCCTGTCACCTGTCCTAAGCGGAGTGTTCCAGAACTTTTCAACACACTGCTTTGCATATTTTCCATCTGCTGCGAGTGAAGCTTCTGCATTAACAGCAATGATTGCTACCGGATGAAGTGCCTTCTCATCAAGCGGTGTACCATCTATAAGAAATACACCATCCCAATTGTCCTTCTGATCCTCACAATAAAACTTCTGAAGCCTTTCTGCCGTTTTAATCTGCCACGGATCTGCATCAAACCACAGATGATCCATCGCTATATTGGCGATCGTGCGGTATGCATCACTGTAATACCAGTCATGTCTTCCAAATATTTCCTGATGCCCCGTATGAGGCTTTCCGTCATAATCTGCATATTCTGCGCTAAGTCCTGTCTTTTCATGGCATGCACTGTGCAGATATGCTCTGCTGGCAGCTGCTGCTTCTTTCCAGAAGTCCCGGTCCTCCTCATAAGCCCTTTGGGCAAAAAGTTCATAAAAATGCGGCAGATGGTATGAAGGATCACTGAAATCCATATTTGTGACAAACTTTATCAGCTTGTTGGAAGGCTCCCACATTGGCTCTCCGCTGTGTCCCGGCTCACCCTTGTGTACACACTCCCTTAAGATATTTTGTGCCTCTTTGCTGTAGCAGAATATACCATCGCCATCTCCCCATCTTTTAGAGGCGAAAAACAATGCCATTGCAAAATACTCTTCACCATCAGGTGCCGGTCCTTCGGCATTTCGCTTTCCGTTTGTCTGACATGACCACGCAAAATAATTTTTTGCCGGACCATCTTCTATGTACATATATGTGCGCACCCATTTCCACAGTCTGTCAAACTCTGCTTTTTTATCCAGCTGTACACATACCATCATGCCATATGACATTCCCTCGGTTCTCACATCATGATTGCCGGTATCCTCCATATATCCCATATCATCACCGGCTTCATGATAAAAACGTTCATCATCATTCCCATAGAATATCGTGTTAAAAGTATCCTCTACTCTTTTTTGAATTTCTTCTTCCGGATACCCATACTCTTTGAATATATTTCTGTATTTGCCTGTCTTATATGCTCCTGCCATTTTTCTCTCCTTTTTGTCTCTGTTTTACTGTATCCCGCACATTAAATTTACAAATCTGTGTCTGCATGATGTCCAGGATTCATTATCTCCTTTTTTGAACCATTCCTTCTGTGCACTGTCCTTAATTCCGTATATGGCTGTTATGTTCCCGATTATATCATCAGATATCGTGCTGTCTGCCATTATTATCATAATTCCTTTTATCCTGCCTTCGCCAGACAGATTATCCATGATATTTGCTATCTTTCCCTGATGTATCCAGCAAAAATTTCTTTCGTCCGCAGCACACTCAAGCACACATACTCTTCCGGTGTCACAGTTATCCTCTCCATAACCGGCTGGTGTATAAACATAATTCATACTGACCTGTCCGTCTCCATCACACGAATAATGGATATGTATCTGACCATGATCTGTTTTCTTAAGCTCATGCCAGCTAAAGTTCCTCTCAGGTACCTCAGCAAAGTTTACAGCCCTGTTATATCCGAACCCGACAGGTGCCGCAGGGTTTACTACAGGTGTTCCATTTACCATAAATGTCACATAGTTAAATCCCTCAGCCGGATTGCCTATTGTTTTTTCCCAGTAACCATCATTTTTCTTTGATCTGTAAAGAAGCTCCTCCGTGCCATTTTCAAGAACTACGCTCACGCTTTTTGCATCAGGTGCAAAAAGATTTACTTCAATGCTGTTATCCTCCGTCACACGGATACCATGTATGACATCCGGATATTTGCCAGCCGGTTTTCCATCCTCGTCATTTTCGAACTGTATCTGCCTGTACACCGGATCAAAAAATACCATGCTCTCATCCGCCTGTACCGGTGTGGTAGAATCAATATTCTTTGATCTGACCGGGACAGCTTTATTAATATCATCAAGTTCTGCGTCATCCCATGTAAAAAGCATCTGTGCGAAATCCTTAAAGCTCTTTCTCCATACATGCCATTCATGATAGCCCTCATATACTTTTGGTGTACTGTCTTTCCCCTGCCGTGAAAATTCCTTTACCATCTCATTGATTCCAAGCAGTATCTCTTTTTCTTCATCTCCTGCCGACATAAAGACAGCTTCAAACCGATATGGGCTGTCAATGATTTTTTTCATGAGATGTATTGCAACACCTGAAAATACCCCAACTGCTGAAAAAAGCTCTGGGTGTCTTGCCGCTATATCCGTAGCCTGTGCTGAACCAAGTGAAAGTCCTGCCACAGCACGGTTGTTTCTTCCTTTTTTGACCTTAAAATTTTCCTCTATATAAGGGATTATGCTATTTACAAGCTCACTGTCAAAATCTCCCGGAAAAAATACAGGGTATTCGTTATCCTTAAATGCGTAGCCACTGCTTGCAACTATGATCATCGGCACACATTTTTTGTCTGCTATCAGATTGTCCATGATGAAATTCATCTTACCCTGCCATACCCATCCGGTCTCATTCTCCCCGACACCATGCTGTAAATACAATACAGGATACTTTCCATCTCCGCTCTCATATCCGGGTGGAGTATACACATAGCTCTCCTTTATGTGACCGTTTACCTGTGAGGTATATTTGCACAGACTTACCGTTCCATGCGGCACATCCCTGACAAAATAGAAATCCTCGCCCTCTTCCGGCACTTCAAATGTGTTTATTGCAGCAAAACAGCCATATGATATAGCCGCATGAGGATTTGTTATGCAGACATCATCTACATACCAGAAATAATAATGCATTGCCCAGTGGAAATCTTTAATATTTGCCGAAAATCCACCCTGCATATCAGGCTTTAACTGTATGCGTTCTGGGCTGAAATAGCCTCCCATTCCGGCTACTTCTACTTTATTGGCATTTGGCGCATAGATATAAAAGGTAACGCTTCCATCATCCTCAAGTGTGACCGAGCATCTGTTATTGTCCATTGATGATGGTATCGTGCCTATATACAAAGCACCGTTTTTTAAATCATCCAAAAGAAAATCCCCCCATTCGTTTATTGATATATACAAGTGTAAACGAACAGGGGCTTGTTATTCTATTAATAAATTGCCAAACAGTATTCAAATATTGCTAATTTTCATTTACCTTTTGCTGTAAATAATCAAAATATATCTGTGGATTACAGGCATTGTACTCCTCCATATACTGATTCCAGGCAGCATCAAAATCATCTGCCATGATAACCTGCGGCAGCCATATTTTCTTTACTGCCACAATATTATTCTTTACTTTCCCACATTCAGAGGTCGAAGGAATTGAATCTGAATATGAATACATCGGATACCACGAGCCGGGAGCCTCATTTTTTCCAAGCATATCTACATAGTTTTCCACTCCATAGGCTTTAAAACATTCCTGAATATCCACAGGCTGATTTCTGAAAAACTCGTTCTGCTGAAACTCCATTGAAAACGCATTTATACCATCATCAAGCATTCCCTCCACTCTTGGAAAGTATGAGTACGAACACATATGCGCTGCCTTATATGAGCTGTCACTTTTTTTTCTCTGCCTGTTCATTGGTAAGGTAAAACAAACCGTTTTCATCGACTGAATAGTCCTTGCCCTCCTCTCCCCAGAACCTTTCTCTTATGATATCAGATTCCAGAAGATCACTGACAAACTTCATCGCACCTTCGATATCTTTACAGGAGGTGGTAATGGACACTCCTGAAGAATAATCTATTTCTGCCATCCTGTTTGTATGCCATCTGTTGTGAATACCATCATCAATCGTGACAGGAAGAGGGACATAATCACACCCAAGCTGTGCCAGATTCTGTTTTTTGAATACAGGATCTATTACATAATAGAACTGCCACCACTGGTCGACCATCCCAAGCACTGCTCCTGTTGACAGCTTATCCAGATATTGATCATAGGTGGCATTGAACGCCCCGGGATCCATTATTCCCTTATGGAACTCTTCGTTAAGCTTTCCGAAATATCTTTTGGCTGTGTCGGTCACATTGTAATCCATCACTTTTTTGGTTTCCGTGTCTACCATACAGCTTCCATCGTTTGGAAATCCGTCAAGAAACTGCGGCACATTTTCAAGGCAAAAATACCGCCAGTCATCACAAAGCATCGTAAATGGTATATTTTCTGTTCCATCCGGCATTGTTGGATTTGCCTGTACATAGCTTTCTATCAGGTCAAAGTACTGCTCTATCGTTGTAATCTTTGGATATCCAGCCCATTTTAATACTCTTGTCTGAATCCAGAAGGCTTCACCATTATGCAGCATCTCCACATCATCCCCATGTGATACTCCAAACTGTGGAATCCAATATATGTGTCCATCCGGCTGTCTGAACTTTTCCCATTGTTCATCACTGAGATATTCTTTTATGTTCGGATAATCGTCCCAGTATTCATCTATTGGAATGAGTGCATCTGCCTCATACAGCGCAGTCTCACCCAATACAAAATCCGGATATTCCCCGGTTGCTATGAGAGAATTTATTGCATCGTCCTTATCCTGTCCAACAAGCCAGGTTTCCTCACATTCAGCACCGATCTGCTCTGCTATGAGCTGCTTTATATCATTATCCGGATCTATATTATCTCCTTCTACAGAAAAAAAAGCCGTAAATTGCTTTATTTCTTTTTTATCTGACGCTTTAAAAGTAACACCGGCTATAAGTCCGATAAACAATGCCACTGTAACCGCTGCGGAAACCAATCTTTTTTTCATACCATGTTTTCTCCATATTTTCTTTTGTTCAGTCTCTGCTATAAAATTGCATAATAGTCATTATATTCCATAAAAAATATTTTTACAAATCCTAAAATAAATATATCTAATAACTAGGGTATAAAACAATAATTTATCCTGCTGACATTTTCTCTGTCATACATTATAATTTCTATAATTTTAAAAATCAGGAGGACCATATAATGATCATACATGAAATAACAGAAGAATGTTTTAAGAAATATGGAAAGGTGATCGACTCTATAGATCTTACAGAGCTGGTCAGCACAATGCAGACAGTAGAAATTCCTGCTGATGTGGTTTATGAGCCATCCATTTCTGCACTTGAAAAGCTAAAATGCGCTACAGAATTACAACAGAAAACATACGGGGAGCTTCCTATACAGATAGGCTGGTGCATAGGCAACAATCATAAGCTCAATGCTGTTGAGTATCACAGATGCTCTGAGGTCAATATTGCCGCAACTGATGCCATACTGATACTCGGCCGACAGCAGGATATCTCCGTGGAAAATACATATGATACCTCTTTGATGGAAGCTTTCAGGATTCCTTCCGGAACAGCAGTCGAGCTTTATGCCACAACACTGCACTACGCACCATGTAATGCATCTGCTGGCGGATTTCTGGTAGCCGTTGTACTTCCAAAAGGCACAAATGAAGCCCTGGAACATCCACACACCGGCGGAGAAGATGCTCTTCTTGCAGCTAAAAACAAATGGCTTATCGGACATCCTGAAGGTGGACTTCCTGAGGGATCATACATAGGGCTTACAGGTGAAAATCTGGAAATTAAATAAAAAGCAAAAAACAGCCCGGGCTTTCACCCGGGCAATTATTATATTACGCTTTAACTTTACGATAAAATTAAGCCTTTGCCTCGTCCTCGTTGTCTCCCCAGAAATCCACCGGCTCATAGTCCTGCAGCTTTGCAAGGAAGCCCTTCTGCTTAAGCTCCTCCTGTATGGCATCAAGCACCTCTTCACTCTCCGCACATATTGTGTGATAGTGATAACCTGAAGTTACATTTTTAAGAAGGCTTGACTTGCCTGTACGGATTTCCTCGAGATAATTTCTGACATCACGTCTGGACTTGATGTCCATATTGGCGCGGATCACTCCGTAGACCTTGTGGTATACAAATACGTCCTTCACATGGCCTCCGGCATCAACTATCGTTGAAAGCTCCTCCTCTACTTCATCATCCTCGTGAACCACCTTTAATACTCTCGAATACTGCTTATCCGCCTGTATCAGATATCCTCTGTTTGTCGAAAAAATCGCGGCTCCGTTTGCTCGAAGCAGTGCTATGTCCTGCACAATCACCTGACGACTCACATCAAGCTCCTTTGCAAGCGCAACTCCCGCCACAGGCGACTTTGACGAGGATAGAATATTTATTATTTTTTTTCTTCTCTCATCACCGTTCATTTTCGTTCCTTTCTGTAAAACATTACTGTCACAGCATAGTGCGACCGGCAATCTAAAATCTATACTGCATGTAGATTTTTAAGTGATAAATCCATAATAGGCGCTGAATGTGTGAGCGCACCACTTGATACATAGTCTACACCAAGACCCTTTATTCTTGCAATATTTTCTTTGGTAACATTTCCCGAAACCTCGATTTCGGCTCTGCCGTCAATGTAGTCGATGCACTGCTTTAAAAGCTCTGTTGACATGTTGTCGAGCATGATAATGTCGGCACCGGCTTCAACCGCATCCTTCACCATATCAAAGCTCTCTACCTCAACCTCAATCTTTCTGACAAACGGAGCATAGGCCTTTGCCATGGCGATTGCCTCTTTTACGCCGCCAGCTGCTCCGATGTGGTTATCCTTAAGAAGCACTCCATCCGAGAGATTGTATCTGTGGTTGTTTCCACCACCGACTCTGACCGAGTATTTTTCAAAAATTCTATTGTTTGGGGTTGTCTTTCTGGTATCCAAAAGCTTGATACCGGTGCCCTCTAAGAGCGCTGCAACCTGACTGGTATATGTGGCAATTCCACTCATGCGCTGTAAATAATTGAGCGCAGTTCTCTCACCGCACAAGAGTACTCTGATATCTCCGTAAACCTTGCCGATAAGCTGCTTATTTTCTACCCTATCGCCATCCTTTACGTAAAACTCTACCTTTGTATCTGCATCAAGCAGTGTGAAAACTCTCTCAAAAACCTGCAGTCCACAGATGATTCCGTCCTGTTTGCAGATTAAATCCACCTCTCCTGCCTGTGGATGTGGCATCACGCTGTTTGTGGATACGTCCTCGCTTGTGATGTCCTCCTTTAATGCGCTTAATATGAATGGGTCTACGTTGAGGCCCAGTGTTACCTGATCGTACATATATTTAGATTCCTTTCGTTGCATTCTTTGCATTTTTTAGTTTTCTTTTATATTGCGGTTTCGCACTTTTTATGCTGTATGGTGCCGGGGTAGTACACAGTATATTCCTCAGAAAAATATGAAGTCAGCCACGGGATTTTTTGGGGATAGTGCTTTATAATTTGCCACTTGTTCGCATTAACTGCGTTAATGGAACCCCGTGGCAGTTCATATTTTTCTTCGGAACACACTGTGTACTCTCCGGCTTCGCAGATTTACGAGTGCGAAACCTACTTTTATGCCTGAATATAGGCAATGCCTGATTCGACAGTTTCTTCTGCATCTACGCTTGTGCGGCCCTCTATTGCCTCCATGGCGAGCTTCCTGTATTCTCTCTCTACAGCTTTTTCATCGCTGTAGTCTGCCAGATTTATGCTATCTGCGGCCTTTTTGGCTGCTATCTCATCATTTACAAAGCCAAGCTCCGCCATCTGTCCTGCTGCACGCTTTGCGAATACCAGGCTCTCAAGCAGTGAATTGCTTGCAAGACGGTTTCTTCCGTGCACTCCGTTGCAAGCGGTCTCTCCAACTGCATAGAGACATTCCATGGATGTGCGGCTGTGGTGATTCACCTTGACGCCGCCCATGAAATAGTGCTGTGCCGGAACAACAGGAATAGGCTCCTTGAAGACATCATATCCCATCTCCTTGCAATGTTCAATGATATTTGGAAAATGTGATACAAGCTCATCCCTTGGAATGGTACGCAAATCCTCCCAGACAAAGTCTGTGCCGTCCTTTTTCATCTGCTCACGGATTTTGCCGGTCAGCACGTCTCTTGGTAAGAGCTCATCGACAAACCTGTTCATATTCTTGTCTAAAAGCTTAGCACCCTCGCCTCTTACGGACTCTGAAATAAGAAAGCTTCTGTCCTCATGCTTTTTCGTGTAAAAGGTCGTTGGGTGAATCTGCACATAGTCTGGGTTTTTAAGCTCAATGCCATGCTTTTTTGCAATGGCAAGCGAGTCCCCTGTCAGATGTCTGAAATTTGTTGAAAATCTGTACAGTCCTCCAACTCCGCCACAAGCCATGACAGTGTATGCCGCTGTCACCTTTTCCAGCATGCCATCCTGTTTTCTGATGATGGCGCCGTAACATTTGTTATCCCTTTCGATGATATCAACCATCGTCGTATACTCCATGAGTGTCACATTTGAAAGCTTCTTAACCTGTGCAAGCAATGTGCTTGTTATCTCTTTTCCGGTCACATCCTCATGGAAAATAATTCTGTTGTGTGAATGAGCTCCCTCTCTCGTATAGGCAAGTGAGCCGTCATCATTTCTCGCAAAATCTGCTCCGTATGAAACGAGATCCTCAACCACCTCAGGTGATGAGTTTATCATTATCTCAACCGACTCCTTGTCATTCTCGTAGTGGCCGGCCTTTAAGGTATCCTCAAAAAAGCTGTCGAAATCAGACTGCTCTTTAAGCATGCACATGCCGCCCTGCGCCAGATATGAATCATTGCTCTCCAGATCTGATTTTGTTATCAGTGTAATTCTTACGTCTCTTGGAAGCTTAAGCGCACAATAAAGACCTGAGCAGCCGCTTCCCACAATAAGTACATCTGTATTCATAGTATGTTACCTCTTTTATTTACCTGCATCCACCGATGTAGCCGCTTCTTTAGCAACATCCCCCTGGATGCGATTTACTGTAATGGGCGTATTATAACACTAAAATTTACAACTGACAAGACACCTGTAAAACTTTTGTGTTGACAGCTGGTTTACAGCTAAGTATAATGACAAGTAACTTATTTATTTTGGCCGGTTCTTTATGTAAAATCCAAAAGGGGCTTACATTGATATAACTGTGCTTCAATCACACTAGGAATTTCAAGAGGTATATCATATTATGATGACAACAAGAGAATTACAGGATGAGATTATCCGATTAAAGAAGGAAAATGATATCTGTATATTAGCTCACGCTTATCAGAGTCACGAGATACTTGAGGTTGCCGACTTCACAGGCGACTCATATGGACTCAGCAAGCAGGCTGCCACAGCACCACAGAAGAATGTGCTCATGTGCGGTGTCCGCTTCATGGCAGAGACCTGCAAGATTTTATCTCCTGACAAGCATGTATTTTTGCAAACAGCGCAGCAGGCTGTCCTATGGCGGAGCAGCTCGATATAGAGCTCTTACAATCGTTAAAGGCCGAGAACCCTGACTATACAGTGGTTGCCTACATAAACACCACATCAGAGCTTAAAAACCATATGTGATGTGTGCGTCACATCCTCATCCGCTGTAAAAATTGTTAAAAATATTGACAATAACAAGATTCTTTTCATCCCTGACTGCAATCTGGGCGCATGGGTTGAGGAACAGGTTCCGGAAAAGACCTTCAAATTTGTACATGGTGGCTGTCCTACTCACCTGCGCATGTCAATAGCAGATGTTGAGAAAGCAAAAGCGGCTCATCCTGCTGCAAAGCTTCTCGTACATCCGGAGTGTCTTGCTGAGGTTTCAAAGGCTGCTGACTATATCGGAAGCACCACCGGCATCATTGACTATGCTAAAAACAGCACAGACCGGGAATTTATCATCGGAACTGAAAACAGCATACTGCAGCACTTACAGTATGAGTGCCCTGAAAAGAGCTTCTATCCTCTCTCAAAGGACTGCGTATGCCACAATATGAAGCTCACTACCCTGATGGATGTATACAATTGTGTTAAGGGAGCAGGCAGAGAAGAAATCATACTGCCTGACGATATAAGAACAAAGGCCAAGGCCTGCATAGATACCATGCTCACACTTGGAGAATAATTTAATTTAAAGTTAAAAGACCACAGTTCATCTGTTTTGATGCCCTGTGGTCTTTTTTAATTAATTGATGATAATACCTCATCTGAATAATACTTATTTCACATCCGTCTAATTGAATCCAACAACCTTCTGCGACAGCTTATACGCACCGATAGCTACCTTTCTGCCTCCCTTGCCCGGCAGGTTCGTTAACTGTCCCATGACGCCATGACGCAGCTTCTTGTAGGTTTCTTCATCGTGCTCCTTCATGTATGCCCACAGTTCATCCTTCTTAGCCATGTTCTCATCGGTGCCTGAGATAATTGCCAGAATAGTAGAAATAGTCGTAATAATCTCCAGATAGCTGTACATATACTTCCTGCACATCTCATTTGTTATCTCATGCAATTTGACATCGTCAAACATAATCTTATTTACACGAATCTGCTGGTCAATACGGCGTATCATCACCTGCTCATTGACCGACTGGTCATCGCGACCGATAAAATATCTGTAGAAGTCCACATCCAGATAGTACATCGTGCGCACATACGGAAGCGGCTTATATACATAGATATTATCCACATAAAAGGTATGCTTTGGCAGCTTGAGTCCACAGCTTCTCAAAAGCTCCGTCCTGTATATTACCGAATGCATCAGTATGTAATGCCCCTTGTGAATATGCTTTATATCACTCCAGGTAAATATCTCATTGCGCGGAAAGCCGGTCTGACGCATAACCTTTTTACGCTTTGCTCCTTCTTTCTCGTAGACATAATTGGCAAGAAGCATATCAATCTGTGTATTCTCCTGCTCAAACTCCCTTAGCTTGTCCAGTATCTTCTTGTATGAATCGAGATCCACCCAGTCATCGCTGTCAACGACCTTGAAATATTTGCCTGTGGAATTTTTGAGACCTGTGTTTACAGCCTCTCCATGTCCACCGTTCTCCTGGTGTACAGCCTTTACTATGTCAGGATATTCGGCTGCATATCTGTCAGCTATCGCTGCTGTCTCATCCTTTGAACCATCATCAACAATAATTATCTCCACATCATCTCCACCCGGCAGGATAGACTCTATACAATGCTCCATGTAATCCTTTGAATTGTAACATGGGATTGCAAAACTTAATAATTTCATCTTTTTCCCCTTGTAAAAAAATAATATCGCTGTTTGATTATGCATAAAATTTTATCCTATATGCAATAACAAATACCGATACTATAATTATACACAAAATCATGATATTGTCTAAGGATTTTTTATGGTACCTTAGGACTGCACAGTTTGTTCATATTTTGTTTACAGAAAAGTGAAATTCAAAACACACGGTTTTCACAATTGATTTGTATACTAACATCATAAACGAAAGATACAAAATAAAAGCAACAAAACATATTAATTACGCAATACTCATACTAATCTTTTTCATATATAGCCGATGCAAGCCACATGCATCGGCTTCCTCTTTTTAGTATTATAGTAACTATGTGATTATTTCTATCAGCTTCTCTTTATCTTACGTGAAGCCGTCTTTTCAAACTCACTCTCCCTTACTTTAAGGCTATAGATACGCTTGTACGCAGGTACATTTACATTGTACTCATCGATAAGCGCCTGCAGAGCTGGCCTTATATCGGCGATGCCTGTATTTTGAGCATACTCTCTGTCCGGGAAAATCTCAGCTTCAATCACTCCTTCAGACTCACGCACTATGATTTCCTTTATGAGATGATTTACGCTCAGAGCGTTTTCAAGCTCCTCCGGTGACACATTCTCACCGTTTTTGGTGATAATCAGATTTTTTCTTCTGCCGGTCAGATAAATATATCCATCCTCGTCCACATAGCCTAAGTCACCCGTGTGAAGCCAGCCGTCCGACAGTGTCTCCTCTGTCTCCTTTGGCATCTTATAATAGCCCTGCATCACACTTGTACCGCGGACTAAAAGCTCACCGTCAACTGTTTTTGCCTCACAGTTTGGCATCAGCTTGCCTACAGAGTTTTTGCGGATATCCCAGCTTAGATTTGTGCTTATGACCGGAGAACACTCCGTCATGCCATAGCCCTGCAATATGGCGATACCAAACTCTGCAAATAAATCAACATAATCAGGATTTAGGTACGCACCGCCACTGCAGATTGTATGAAGCCTCTCTCCAAATATTTTCTTACGGACCGGCTCTGCAGGAAGTCCTGCTGCCCTTACCTCCTCAAGCTTTCTGGCAAATGTCTCAATCATAAGAGGCACCATAAGAATCATGTCGGGAGTAAAAAGCTGTATATTTTTTGCCATGCGCATGATGGAATCATTGATGCATATTACCGACCCCAGTGAAATTCCTTTCAGAATATCCATGCTCAGACAGTATGCATGGTGTATGGGAAGCACAGACAAAATTACCGTGTGCGGTCCAATTTTCATATCAAGGCAGGTGGCATTTTCAGCCAGGTTGTTCTGCGTCAGCATGACTCCCTTGCTCTTTCCGGTGGTTCCGGACGTAAACATGATAGTGCAAAGCGCATCCTCTGCCACTGCCGGCTCGTAGCTTCCCCTATTGTCATCTATAAGCCCATTAAACGAAAGCACCTGTGGACAATGCTCTGTACTGTTCATAGACACATACACATTTATATCATGACAGCTTTTAGCTGCGGCCTCAGCCACATCCGAACGTGCCTCATCAAATATAAGCATCCTCACATCGGCTCTGTCCAAAAGCTCACATATATCCGCTGCCGGAAGCGATGCATCGATTGGAACCGCAACACTTCCGCTTTCTGTGATTGCCAGATAGGATACTATCCACTCATATGATGAAGGGCCTATTACAGCGATATGCTGTCCTTTTTTACCAAGCTTTTCGATAGCATTGGCAAAGCTGTCTGTATCATTCTTAAGTTCACTGTAGGTTCTTGACTCTATCTCATTTTTTGATTTCTTCCATCTTATCGCGTCATCCGCACCGTAAGTCTTCTTTGCATATGAAAGAATTTCAGGAATTGTGTGAAATAACATATTTTCTCCTATCTGCGCCGATTATGCGTCTTTTAATGTCTCAAGATAATCGATAGCTTCCTGTACTGTGCGGATTTCTGCAGCCTTTGTCTGCTCAATCTCCACATCAAAGGTATCCTCGATCTCCCCGAGCATGCTCATGAAGTCAAATGACGTGAAGCCCAGATCCTCCATAAAACGTGATTCTTCGTGCACATCTGCCGGCTGAACATCAACATAATTACAGATAATTTCCACTAATTCATCAAACATAATAATCTCCTTTTACCTAATACGTTTCCTGATCCACTACACCAATTTTATAATTTCGCCTATTGTAAGCTCAGGGTTTTCTGCACCCTTGAACATGATTTTGCACAGATAGTAGTACATATACTCAAGCTGCTTTCTTGAGACTGCCTTGACCTGATGCTCGAAGCTGAAATCCAGTCCGTTGTCATCCGGGCGATGCATTACCGTTAGATACATAGCCTGTGTAGTCATGCCGTTCGGGTACCACTTAGTCTTGTATTTTATATCTCCGAGGTCTTTTAAGCCCTTTTCCTTTAAGGTCATAGGCTGATATGTAAGCGACATCGGCTCATATGTAAGCCCCGCCTTTGGCTGCGGATACGTCTTTGAGCGCAGTGCAAAGTACTCTGTCGGGTTGTAGTTTGCATGGCGGAACAGCTCGTTTTGCTTATCCCTGATGGTATACACGGCATCGATAAAGCGTACATCCTTTGAAAAGCTCGTCCTAAACGGAAACGAATGAATACGTGTGCCGCCTGACCTCTTCTCCTTGAGTGTCGCACGTCTGGCGATGGCATTATTTACGGAGACATCATCGAAGCCGTTTTCCTTTTGGAAAAACGTCCTGATTCCCATGAGAAGCAGACACGCAAGCGAAACATGATATTTCTCACAAAAATCCATAAGACGCTTTGTCGGCTCAGCCTCCAGATGAAAGATATCAAGCGCTGAGGTGACATCATCCGATGCATTGAATGCACTCCTTAGCTTATTATCATGCATCAGTTCTCTTGCCGCATCAAGCTTTGCTGTGCCGTCGATTCCGTTGTAGATTGGCTCCGACTGTCTGATAAGCTTCTCAAAGAACTCTCTGTCCCTAAGCTGTGCCTTACTTCCGGCTTCATATGCCAGATCCTTTTTAAGCTGCTCGATATATGAGCACATATCCTTTGGAAAAGGTACTCCCTCATACATGGCATTACAGTATATCTCAATAATATCCTTTAAAAATGCAATAAGTGACTGCGCATCAACCACCATGTGATGACCTAAGAAGTACACTCCATTGAATCCATCCGGCATCTTTATCATCACGATTTTGGTCATAGGAGAGTCCTCAAACTCAAACGGCACCTGTGTCCAGCCTTGCATCTCATTCTCTGCCTCCTCCATGGTTAAATCAGTAAAATCCCTGAAATCGACAGTTCTCTCTTTAAAATCCTCATCCACATCCGCAATATACTGATAGCACTCTCCATCCTTATCCCTTGTAAAACGGATACGCATGGCCTCGTTTCTGGCATACGCGTAGTTGATTGAATCCCTTAGCACGTTCCAGTCGAGCTCCGTGCCGATTGTCAGACTTGTACCTATATTGAGCACAGCCATATTCGGACAGTACTTTGCATAGTACAAATGAAATTTTTGTGCAACCGTAATCGGATATACATTGTGTCCTTTTCTCGTCTTCATCATCTCATAACTCCTTCCCAAAATTTATCAAGTGCGTCCTCGAAAGCTTTCGTATTCTTGTAATAGCTCTCGCAGTGTCCTGCACCCTTTACTATCAGCTTTGTCTTTTGTGACGCGCAGCTTGCATAAAGCTCATCACACATGCTACATGGCACAAATGTATCCTTATCACCATGGATAAACAAAATAGGCTTCTTCGCCTTTTGCACCTCTTTTGCAGCATTGCATTCATCAAGCCCATACCCTGCCATTTTTTCTGTTCACAAAATCTGCAATCTGAATCATCGGAAAAGCCGGCAGATGGTACATGCTGTGAAGCACATGGGTAAATACCGCCTTAGGCGAGGTAAATGCACAGTCTGACACAATCCCCTTCACCTGCTCTGGCAGATTAAGTCCACTTGCCATAAGCACAGTGGCTCCTCCCATGGAATTTCCCATCAAAACAATCCTTATGCCATTGCCTGCCTTCTTAATCATCCAGTCAATCCATTTAAGCGCATCATAGCGGTCCTTGCAGCCGAAGCCTATGAATTTACCCTCGCTTTGTCCGTGCGCCCTCGCATCTACAAGCAGCATGCTATAGCCCTTCTTTAAATAATAATTGGATATGCTGCTGTAATCAGACATAGCTTCACTTGTGTAGCCGTGGAAGCATATGACGGCTTTATCCGGATTACCTCCATCTATCCCCGCTATCCCCGGAAAATATGTGGCATGCAGTCTTAATCCATCATCAGACTTAATCCACACATCCTCATGAGTCTGTGCTCTCATCCACTCTCCGCGCGGCTTCATAAAGCTGTAATAGCTCTCCCAGTCAACCCCGGACATCTTCATCGTGCGCTCCTTCTTGGCATTGTAGCGCATCATGGTTCTCCTGTAGAAATAAGCACTGCCGCCTGCCTCTGCTGCAGCAATACCGCCTAAAACACCTGCAATTATTCCCCACTTCATCCTCATCACCTACGCCTTCTTACTGTCTATAATCTGCTTCAGGCGAAGTGCCTTATCAATATTTCCCTCCACCTTAAGCTTACCTGTTGTAAATGCAAGAATCGGATCAATCTTTCCATCTGCCAGCTTGAAAAGAGTCTCTGCGCTGCATATAAAAATCGCATCCCTGTCAAAATACTCATACGGCTCCACTGCCAGCACACCATCCTTTACCTCGGCATAAAAAATTCCCTCTGCCTCTCCTGTTATATTAAACTGAAAAGCAAGATGCTCGCTTATATCACTCACATCAGACTCCATAAACAGTCCCTTTACCTTTGAAAACATATCTGCATAAGTCATATCAATTCTCCTTTTCGACCATCGGTCAACTTGTTACTCCATTACAGTATCACTTTTTAGTACCAGCGGTCAATATAAATATTTTCATTTTCAAACTATTCTAATATTTCTTTCATAAACTATCCAAACGTATCATATCATTATCACAAAAACCTATTACCACGGTAAAATTTCATGGAAGAATCACATGGATTGTGATAATATATATGATATGAGGGTCAAAAGGTATTTTGCCCCTCATTTATGATTAATCAGATTACTACATGCTACGCATTCCCGTAATCTGACTACACCTCGAAATCCGCTAATGCTACAGTTCGCATATGCGAACTGCAACCGAATATGCCTATTTAAAATCGCCTGTAGCGATAGGCATATTCGTCGGCATATTCACAGCTTCATACGAATCAAATCAGCAAGTGATTTGATTCTGTAAACGAATATAGTGAGTAATTTAACTTGTCGTCCCCGCAGCAAATTGCTACTTTCTCGGTGTAGTGCGGGTCACTAAGGTATACATCGAATTGCATGCAAGCATGCATCGATGATACCTTTTGACCCTTTAATCATATATATTAAAATGAACGTAACTAATAAAAGAGGAGCCACTATGCCACATTCCACAAGACCAAATTCGGAAAAATACGAGAAGATACTTGAAGCGCTAAGAACCCTTTTAGAAACAAAAAAAATATCCCAGATATCTGTCAGCGAAATCGCTCAGACAGCCGGGATAGGCAAGGGTAGCATATATTATTATTTTTCATCAAAGGAGGCTATCTTTGATGCACTTATGGCAAAAAGCTACGAGGAGCCGCTTGCCACCGCAAAGGAGCTTGCAAAGCGCACCGATATCTCTCCGTTTGTGCGCATGGCGATGATATTTCAGGCATGCCGCAACTCCTCTGCCGCCTTTTTAAAAATCCAGTCCGATGCTGGAAACGGTGTGCAGGAGAATGCATTTTTGCACAACAAATACATCAATTACCTGATTACCGAGCTAAAGCCGGTGACCGGTGAAATCATAAGGCAGGGAGCAGCTGAGGGACTTATCGTGTGCCAACAGCCTGATGCGCTTGCAGAGATTGTGCTTCTTGTGCTCGTCGTAAAGCTTGACAATACACTGATTCCGTCCACAAAAGAAGAGACCGAACAGACTATCTCTGAGCTTATCTCACTGCTTGAGAAGGGCACTGACAATCCTGAAGGGTCTCTAAATTTCCTCAAGCTGTAAAAATTCCAACTTAAATTTTCCTGTAGTGGTACGCAAAGTATATATTGCCGGCGATTGCGGTGAGCGTCCACGAAATGACGTATATGAGGTATAAGGACTGCAGTGTCTTAAAATACGCAAACACCGTGAGCAGCCATATAATCCTGAATACGACAGAACCCATGACAACTATGATGGTTGGCATGACGCTTTTTCCGATGCCCCTGGCGGCGGCTGTGGCATTGTCCATGAAGGCTGATACACAGTAGACGAATGCCATCACACCGATTCTGATCTGTCCATAGTGTATCACGGCATCATCACTCGTAAAGAGCAAAAGGAACGGTCTTTGGAATATAAACAGCGCCACTCCAAGCACCAGTCCCATCAGAAACGAGTATGCCAGGGTGATGAAAAATGTCCTAAGCACCCTTTCCTTTTTCCTCGCGCCCAGATTCTGCGCTATGAAGCTGGTACATGCGGTGTAAAATGCTGCCATCATGTCATAGATGAGCGAATCCGCATTGGTGGCAGCTGAATTGCCCTCCACTACCACATGGCTGAAGGAATTGATGGATGTCTGGATACATATATTGGCTATGGCAAAAAGCGAGTACTGTATCGCGGCCGGTACTCCGATACGAAGCACTGCTGCAGCTGCATCCCTGTCAATCGCTATATCCTTCATTCGCAGGCCGTAGCTGCCGTATGTCTTCATAAGAAACCTGATGATGAGTGCCGCTGAGATGTACTGCGCTATGATGCTTGCGATGGCTACTCCTATCACTCCCAGTCTGCATACTATTACAAAGAACAGGTTGAGCACTATATTGATAATTCCCGAGATACTCAGGTATATGAGAGGCCTCTTTGTATCTCCAACTGCGCTCAGCACACCGTTGCCGAAAATTATAAAGCGCAAAGCGCCGGCGAACCGCACAGATATATCATCAGATATGCTGTAGCACCGTCTATAAGCTCAGGCTTTGTATTCATCACTTCAAGCAGTGGCTTTGAAAAAGCCAGGCCTGTCACTAACAGTAAAAGTCCCGCTATAAAGCACAGGATGACCGATGTGTGGACGGTCTTATGCACCCTCTGATAGTCCTCTGCTCCCATGTGCAGTGCCGTGACAGCATTGACACCGCCTCCCATGCCAAGCAGTATGCCTGTTGTGAGTGTGATGATGATTGTCGTGGAACCGACCGAGCCGAGTGCTCTTGCACCTGCAAATTTTCCCACCACTGCCACATCCGTCATATTAAAAAATACCTGTAAAAGGTTTGAGAACATGAGCGGTATGGAGTAAATCAGTATCTTCCTTGCGAGTGGTCCGTTCACCATATCCAGTTCTTTGGTCTGTGTTGCTCTTGACTTCATTTTTTCCTCTTGTAAATCTTAAATTATATTCCTATGACAATATATTTTCTCACAAAATAGTTACAAATACTTTCTTGTCATACTCCGGCAAATCACATATTAATTTATTATAGAAACATTTTCTACTTTTTTCAAGACCTGTAAACATCTAAAAATCGAGTAGGAGGCGGTGGCTAACCGCTGTCCTCTCACAGCACCGTACGTACCGTTCGGTATACGGCGCTTTCAATAGTTGACGTGCACTGACTGATAGGCTGTGGCTAAAT
>ENA-OQJJ01000012-OQJJ01000012.1-human-gut-metagenome-genome-assembly--contig:-NODE-12-length-36140-cov-3.772888_pt1 | contig 36140 bp, 36 predicted proteins | sample MGYA00242606_ERZ504772 | MGnify/ENA primary metagenome ERZ504772 (study PRJEB26092, sample SAMD00036363) | human gut metagenome | host: Homo sapiens | study: EMG produced TPA metagenomics assembly of...
ACAGACAGGATAACTCTTTGCTCCAGCTGTCGAATTGGATTCTCATGTTGAATCCCCTGATAGCTTCCAATGTCCATAGCTGCATCTACAGACTTAATGTCTTGCAGACCGCCAGAAGTGCCGCACCTGCTTCTTTCTTTTCTGTGAATACTTTGCCACTGATTTCCATAGAAAACTGCTCTGGATCTATGATTTTATGCTCAGAAAAATGAGCGACTGTCTGCCTTGTAGCTGTCAATGATCTCCGTCAGTTTTGCAATCTGTTGCGGAAAATTTCTTGCAATATCATCTTCCAGACGGTACTGGTTATTCATGTGATTGGCTTTTAAAAGTTTCAACTTTGCTACGTCCACATCCAATGCCATCTTCTCTTTTACTGCCGGATTTCCGGTTGCAAGTGCTTTGACCTCTGCATAGGAGAGCGCCGCTTCGTCCACATCTTCACAGCTTCGCACAGGTGCTTTACTGGTCATAATCTGAGAAATGAATTTCTGCTTGTTCTCAATCAACTGCCACATGTAGCTGTCAAATGTGGATTCTGTTACATATCGGAAGATATGAACCTTTTTATTATGATTTCCCTGGCGGATAATACGCCCTTCTCTCTGTTCCAAGTCAGATGGTTTCCAACCAATATCCAGATGATGCAACGCAATCAGACGATCCTGCACATTGGTCCCGGCACCCATCTTTGCTGTTGAGCCAATCAAAAAACGAACCTGCCCGGATTTCACTTTTCCAAACAGCTCCGTCTTCTTTGCTTCTGTATTTGCATCATGAATAAAAGCAATCTCTTTTTCCGGTACACCTTTTTCCATCAATTTCTGCTTCAAGTCATCATAAACATTGAAGCTGCCATCGCCTTTCGGGGTACTCAAGTCACAGAAAATCAATTGTGCAGATTTCTGTGCTGCCGTGCCTTTCCAGATCTCATAACTTTTCTCTGCACAGACTGATATTTTGCTTTCTGGATTATCTGGCAATAATTCGTTCACCAAACGCTGATCCAATGCCAATTTTCTTCCATCGTTGGTAATTTTCAGCATATTATCAACCGAAGCATCTACCCCTCCGTTTCTGACAACTTCTGCACGTTCCCCCAGACTTTCTACGATTTCTTTCTGCTGTTCCGTTGGTTTCAGCACCACTGTTTCATATTCCGCCTCTGGCACAGGAAGCTTTAACTGATCGGAAGTCTTGATATCTGCAATCTCCTTAAACATATTCATCAGTTCCGGAATATTATAAAATCTTGCAAATCTTGACTTTGCACGGTAGCCTGTTCCTTCTGGTGCAAGCTCAATGCTCGTGACTACCTCGCCAAAGGTGGAGGCCCAGGAATCAAACAGTCCAAGTCCCATATTTTGTAATTTGCTGTTCTGCAGATACCTCTGCATAACATATAATTCCGTCATGCTGTTGCTAATCGGTGTGCCCGTAGCAAAGGTAATGCCTTTTCCTCCGGTAATCTCATCCAGATACTGACATTTATTAAACATATCCGCCGACTTCTGTGCTTCATTCTGTGCAATCCCGGCTACATTTCTCATTTTTGTATAAAGAAATGCGTTTTTATAACTGTGTGCTTCATCTACATATAAATGATCCACTCCCAGTTCTTCAAACGTAACTACCTGATCTTTTTTCTCTTTCTGATTCAGTTTCTCCAGCCTTGTCTGCAATGTTTTTCTTGTCTTTTCAATCTGTTTGACGGTATAACGTCCACCATCCTGTTCATACCTTGCACTCTGGATTGCCATTTCCAGATCATCAATCTGCCTCTGAAGCATGGCTTCCTGTTTCTCATCAGAGATTGGAATACGCTCAAACTGGGAATGACCAATAATAACAGCATCGTAATTTCCCATAGCGATTCTGGCACAGAACTTCTTTCGATTTGCCGGTTCAAAATCCTTTTTCGTTGCTACCAGAATGTTCGCCCCTGGATATAACTGCAGGAATTCTGCTCCCCACTGCTCCGTCAAATGGTTTGGAACTACAAAGAGGTTTTTCTGAGATAATCCCAGACGTTTGCTCTCCATTGCCGCCGCTACCATTTCGTAAGTCTTCCCAGCTCCTACTACATGTGCCAGAAGCACATTATCACCGTATAGCTGATGTGCGACTGCATTTTTCTGATGCGGTCGAAGTTCTATTTCCGGATTCATTCCTGGGAAAGTCAGATGACTTCCATCGTATTCACGGGGACGGATACTATTAAAACGTTCATTGTACACGCTTACCAGTCTTTCTCTCCTCTGCTGATCCTTAAAAATCCAATCTTGGAATGCAGCCTTCAAAGCATCCTGCTTTTGTGATGCCAACATAGTTTCTTTTTTATTCAAAACTCGCACTTCATCCCCATTGTCATTTACGACTTTATCATAGATTCTAACATCTTTTAGATTCAAGGTATCTTCCAGAATCCGGTAGGCATTTGCTCTCTCCGTTCCATACGTTGCATAGGCAAACGCATTTCTTGGACTGTCGGCGTTCTTTCCTGTAATCCTCCACTCACCATTTATCTCAGAGAATTTTACCAGTATTTCCTTCTGCGCAAGATACCTCGGCGTATGAAGCAGTTCCACCATAAACTCCTGATAATCCGAAGGTTCAATCCAGGTGGCTCCAATACGCACTTCAATCTCCGATGCTTCCAGATCTCTCGGCTGAACTGCCTCCAATGCACGGACATTCGGTGTGAATTCTGGATGATTCTCTGCAAAAGTTCTCGCTGTATTTAATTTATCCCTAACATTTCCGGACAGATATTCATCTCCACTTTCCCACTGGTCTGTCAGTGGATTTTTGAAGATAACTCCAACCAGCTCTTCTGTGATTTTCTCTTCGGTCTTTCCGGTCAACTGTGCCATATATGGGAGATCTACTTTAGCCTTTTCATTTAGGGACAAAGCAAGTGCTTCTGTGGCTGTCTCCACACTTGTCACAGCGACCGCCTTTTTAATGGTTCGTTTGGTAAACATGTCCGCTTTCCGCTTCAATGTTCCATCTTCATTCAAGTCTTCCAGGGAACACAGCAGACAATAAGAAGAGTCATCAGAAAATGCACGTTTGTTAGCATTACTTCCAATAACTCCATACTTTGCTGTGTAGGTATCATACACCTGATTCAGTTTTTTCTGCTGTTTCTGGATTTCTTCGTCTGTGACAAATTCTTCCATCTGCATGGCGATCAGTTCACGAACGGTATCACGGATTGCAACCATGCCTTTTACACGTTCTGCAGTGGCTGCAGGCATTTTCACCTGATTCATCAAAGAATTGACACGGTAATATACCTGATCATCTACCACCGTATAGCTGTAATTTCGAACATTCGGATCTGCCGGAATACTCTCTGGCATCTCATCCAGTTCTGCCTCTATATCTACTGCCGCTACCATGCTTCCCTTGATGTGTTTTACAGCTTCTTGTAACTGTAATTCCAGATCAGCTCCTTCCATTGGAGCACAGGTTGTTTCCATACCATACGGACCGGACACTTCTTTCATCTCACCAAGAATCAATCCCGGATGCTGAACAAAATACTTGTTAATGGTAATCCCATTTGCATCACTCTCCAAATTCACCCAGTCTGGCATCTCTTTTGTGAAACTCTCACGCTTCTGGAAAAACAAAATATCAGCACTGACTTCTGTTCCTGCATTTGCCTTAAAAGCTGTGTTCGGCAGTCGGATTGCCCCCAGCAAGTCTGCACGCTCTGCCAAATATTTCCGGACTTCCGGTGATGCCTTGTCCATAGTTCCCTTTGTTGTGATCAACGCAGCTACACCACCTGGACGTAACTGATCTATAGTCTTGGCAAGAAAGTAATCATGAATCATAAAATTGTAGCGGTCATACTGACGGTCATTGACCTTATATGCACCGAATGGCACATTTCCGATTGCCACGTCAAAGAAATCATTGGGATAATCCGTCTTCTCAAAGCCTTTGATCTGGATATTGGCATCTGGATAGAGAAGTTTAGCAATTCTGCCACTGATGCTGTCCAGTTCCACTCCATAGAGTTTGGACTGGTTTAGATTCTCTGGAAGCTTTCCAAAGAAGTTCCCGACTCCCATAGATGGCTCCAGGATATTTCCCTTTGTAAATCCCAGATTCTCCAACACCTGATACATACTTTCAATCACAATCGGCTGTGTATAATGAGCATTTAATGTGGAAGCTCTGGCTGCAGCATATTCTTCCGGTGTAAGGACGGTCTTTAATTCCAGATATTCTGTCTCCCATGCAGATTTTGTCTCATCAAATGCATCTGCAAGACCTCCCCAGCCAACGTACCTGGATAAGATTTCCTGTTCTTCCGGTGTTGCATTGCGATTCTCATCCTCACATTTCTTTAACAACTGGATAGCCATGATATTGGCACGGAACTTTTCTTTTGCTGTACCCTGTCCAAGCTCATCATCTGTGATGCGGAAGTTCGTTGCTGGAATCGTTTCTGATATTCCGTTAATCTCTTCCAAAGATTCTTTTTCTTCCGATACCTCAACTTCTCCAGATAATTCTTTTTCTTTTTTATCATAATCTGTCCACACACGTTGAGAAATAGCAGTAAAATACAAGGACTCTTCCTCCATAATTTCTTCCCTGATTTCCCGTAATTCATCTAAAGTATCCGCATTTACAGTTTTGTTGTGATAATGATAATAAAGTACTTCTTGTCCGAGTTTTACATCCAGACGTTCCAATTCTTGTGTTGACATTCGATTCCAAATATCATCTTTTTCCGTATGAATCGTGAAACCTTCTCCATCATCATGATATTCTAATGTGTATTGAAGTCGATTCGCTTCTCCCTTAACTTTGCAATCAAAATCGTGGATTTTTGTTCTGGTACCAGACATATATTCTGAATCAACTAATCGCAAATCAGTTATATCTTCCGCTGTCAAAGTATCCTGCTCCAGCTGTTCTCCTAACATCTGCTGTGCTTCTTCCAAATCTGCCAGTCTTTGTGCTTCCTGTCGTTCTTCGTACTTTTCCATTTCTTCCGGTGACAAATAATCATCTGTGCGGATTAACTGGCGAACACGTTCTGCAACCTTGTTCCACTTTAATAAAACTTCTACCTCTGGACTGCCAATTTTCCCTTTTGCAAGTTTTAATCCTTTTGCATCATGGGATGCGTCGGAAGCATCTGCTCCTGGTATTCCGGGTGAGGAACCACCTGTTCCATACTCATTTTTCAGGAACTCAGCTGCATCTTTCATATCATGATGCTCCATGAAATACTCATAGATTCGGTTACGTCCTCCTGCAGTAATGCCGCCTCTTCTTAACACTGCGTCAATTTCATCCTGTGTGATAAAGGATAGTGCCGGACGTTCGACCGTAAATTTCTGGTCTACCCAGGAACGCTCCCTCTGAAGATTCTGAAAGCGTTGGAAATATTCCGGATTATGCTGAATCTCCCAGCGGTGATAATCTCCCGGATTCTCATCCATATATTTCTGCAGCCATTCAAAACGATAGACAATCGCATCTGCTTCCTCTTGATCTGTCCATGCTCCACTCACTACATCCTGCCAGTCTGAATATGATTGTTTCTTTTCCCAGTTTCTGCAAGTATCCCGAAAATGAAGTGCAAGAAGATTGGTCATTTCTTCCTGCTCCTGTTCAATGGCATTATTGGAAATCAAATTATCCACGTAATTTCCATCCTCATACATATCCCGAATTCTGTTCGCTGCTTCTTCCCACGTAACCATGCGGTCAAAGTTTCTTCTGGCAGAGTCCCCTCGCCGGATACGGATACCATCATTGTCATACCAGATACTGATTTTCTGACCATCTATGGTAAATCCTTTGCCACCAGTTCCATATTCATCTTTCAGAAAACTCCGCATTTCTTCATTATCCAGACCTTCAATCAGTCTTGCTGTAATATGAAACAGTGTATTTTTCTGTCCGCTTCCCGTGCGGAGAATATCATCTACCATTTCATCAGAAATAAGAAAAGCGGCTGGCTGTTCTAATGCAGCTGCCGCTTTCCTTATTTCTCCTAACTGTTCCTCTTCTGTTGGGAACAGACTTAACTGTAAATAATCTCCTGAATCACCAGCTCCTCTGCCTGTGCCTTGATCTGGTTCATGTGTCTGGTCCACGCCATTGTGTCTGCCATCTTGTCCGGTGCCGGATCTTTCTCCAGAAGTTCGTTCATCAGGTTGTCTACTCTCTGTCTTGCCTGACTGTCGATCTCCATCAGATGACTGTCCAGACGGTTCTGCAGTGTCAGAATGTTGAGCCTTGATACTTTGTGGTTTCTCAGATACTCTTTCCGCATCATTCCGTACTTCCCGATCGTTCCTCTCGTCTCTTCCAGGCTGATATCTGGAATCTGATACTCTCCGTTCTGGCTGTAACTGATCTCTCTCATAGTCTGTTTCCTCCTTATTTTCTTCTCTATCTTCTGTGTTTTTTTGTATTACTTTCGCGAATTAACGTGTTAAATTCATTATAAGCTACTTCTTTTTCTTTTGCAACCGTTTTCAGGTCATTTTCCAGATTATTTAATACATATCGTCCAATCTGCATCAGGACTGGTCTGCTGATCTCGTTGACTGCACTTCCCAGATGTCCTAATACTTTCAGCTGATTGAAGTCCGTAATATGCCGAAAATCCTCTGCATCCAGATATTCCTGTACATCCAGTCCACACCTGTTTAGTAATACATACCAGACACTATTGGTCATCAGTTCCCGGAATTCTACTTCCTGATTCTGTTCGTCCAGTTCTTCCAAAAATGTCCCTGTCACATCCAGTCTCAGTTCTTCCAATGCATCTGGAAGCCATTCCTGCATACTCTCCTTCGCTGCCTGATGCAGACTTTCAGCAAGCCCTCCTTCTGTATCTTCCAGTGATAACTGCTCCTGCAGATAATCTGCAACCAGTTGTTCACCTTCCATTGGAAGATTCCATAACTGTGGATCTTTTCCCAGATTCCGCACTTTATAAGTGTCCTGCACATCAAATACATACCGAAGTTTTGTTTTTGGTCCGGAAGTATTGTCAATCAAGGCAATCCCCTTGGATCCCTTTTTGATCCAGCGGTACATCTTCTGATTCCAGATTTCCATGGATGCTACGGCAGTTGCTTCCGGTCGCTGTGCATAAATTAAAAGCTGTTCTGGAAAAGTGTATTTGTACAGTCTGGATGAAGTGTTTAGGAACCGCATCCATTCCTGCGGACTGGCAGCTACATCTTTTGCCACCTCTTCCGTCAGCTGTTCCATTGCATATAATTTATTTGCCATGTGCTACTCCCTTTCTTCTTGCCACTTTTCTTCTATAACATCGGCAATTCTCTCTACTGCCCTTGTCACAGAAGGAAAAGTACTACTATTATTTGCTTTTCCAATCTGATCTATAAGAAATTCCGGCATATCTGCAAGTGCTCCAGCAATCATAGCCTTTACTCTGATATCCTTTAGCATAAGAAGCTCTTTCACGCCAAATTCTTCGCCAAATACATCCTGATATCGTTGTAAGGTATCCCAAAGATATTCCGGTTCTAAATCTCGATCCATTTCCTCTCTTTTGTCATTACCATATAAACACCAATCTAACATATTCTTGTTTTCCTCCATCTACATAAAATCGGGGACTGCTTGGCACAGTCCCCTCGTAATTATTGACTTCTGTTACGCTTATAACACTTCGGTAAGATTCTTAGCTTTATCCTTTGGGACTTTATTTACCTCTTTCGCTTTGATCTCTGCCTTGGCTTTCTCCAATCTTCCATGGATTCCACCCTTTGAAGTCGCTTTTGTCTCAGCTTTTTCTGCTTCTTTTGCTTTTTCCAGCCGTGCTTCCCTGCGTTCAGCATTTTCCATGACTGCTGTCTTTCCATCACAGAACTGAACCTTATCTGACAGCTGTTCCTCTCTTTCTACCTTTGTCTCATTGACTTCTTTTACCATCGCATTTAATTCCGGGACCTGAAAAATCCGTTATCAGGGAGAATCAGCACTTCATGAATGGAAGATGGGATGACAAAATAATCACTACCCAGGCATTCCCCAATCTGTTTTCGGATGTCTTCCTGCAGTAACAGTGATGCACCATTCATTTTTAGCTTTGTTTGTCAGACAGAACATTGGGTTTTCCATGGCTTCCATATCCATTTTTTCATTCAGCAGGTTTTCTGGTTCTTCACCAAAAATCATAGATTTGATAATCTCATTCATATCCATAAGTGTGACACCTCGTTTTCGGTCTGCCGTCATTGCATCCGCCTGAATCTGTTCGGCAGATACTCCCCATTCATTCATCAGAGAGATTGTTACTGGAATACTGCTGATCCCTTCTCCATTTTCCTCCAGATTTACTGCATAATAGGCTGCAAAATCCCCGTGTTCCATGATTACTTTGTCTACCAGACGTTCTTCATTCCACTCCTGGTCACAGATTCTCACCTGCAGTTTTTCCTTCATTTTTTCATAATCGAAAATGTCAGGTACTCCCATTTTTAATAAATTCTGCTTTATCCTGTGCTTCAATATACATATCAACCACATCGCCAACACAAGAATCCACATCTTTTCCAATCACATATTCCAGGTAGAAGGAATCCAGATAGACTCTCGGTACGATTCTCTGATCTCCATTTGGAATTGTAATGCCAGTAAGCTTCAATCCATTATTTTTTTCTACTTCCTGAAGTGTAATTTCTGCGTCCTTGTAAGACTCTGGCAGATACTCCTTTACATTGTCTTTGACATATTCATAAAATTCTTTTCTGTTCATCATACGCTTTTACCCCTTTCTGATCATGTGATGGTTCATTCTTTTTCTGCTGACCATCTGCTCGGCTTTCTTCTGATAAGCCATCATTCTCTTTACTGTTTTCTCCTGGTTTTTTCGTGCTTCCTGTCTTTTTTCCATTGCTTTCATCATAGTTTTCTGTTCCTTTCTGTGATTTTTTTGTATGAAAAAGGGAGCCTCACATAGAAGCTCCCAATCATAACCGTTGGTTTTAGTTTCCTTATTTCCTTTTCCTGCTGATATAAAGTCCTGCCATACCTCCTGTGGAGATTACAAGAAGCAAGATTGGCAGCCAGATATTCGTGCTGTCACCTGTTTTCGGTGCGTTTGATACCTTTGTCTCTTCATGGGACTGTGGTATATCCGGTGTGTTCGGTGTTTCTGGAACTTCCGGTTTCTCATTTGTCAGATTAAAGGTAACTTCTACAACCGGTGTACTGTCATCTGCATAGGCAAATGTCACTTCATGCTTGGTCTGATCCAGTGTGTATCCGTCCAGTGTTTTTGTTTCCACCAGATAATACTTGATTGCTGTATCATATTTGCCGTTCTTAAATGTGGCAATCTCATACAGCTTACTTTCTGCATGACCGGCAGCGTCTGTCTTTAAGGTTTCCAGAACCTTTCCTTTGCTGTCACGGATTTCAAATTCTACCCCTTTCAGCGGTTCTCCTGACGATTTATCTGCCTTATTGAGAATCACTTTTCCCTTGGCAGTATCATCTTTCATAGCCACTTTCTGAATTTCTCCGGTATCCTTCACCTCAAATGTCACATCAGATGTCAGAAGATATCCTTTCGGTGCCTGCTCTTCACGTAAGGTATATTTACCGATTGGAAGTTTTTCGATATAGTGTGCTTCCTCTGTGGAAGTCCAGCTCTCTACTACCTGATCGTCTTTGTCAAGAACCGTCAGTTTTGCACCTGGAATCTCAGTTTCTCCTGTGATATCCGTCTTACTGATCTCTACTTTTGTCACATCATCTTTCATCTCATGCTTCTGAACCTCTGCTGTATTCTCTACTGTGAAAGTAATACTTTCTGCAGTGACATATCCATCTGCCGGTTTTGTCTCTGTCATGGTGTATTTCTTACCAACAACCAGTTCTTTGATCACATGGGATTCTTCCGTAGAAGTCCATTCATCTACTGTATTGCCATCTGAATCCGTTACTTTCAGGTGTGCACCTGGAAGTTCTTTACCTGTTGTCAGGTCTGTTTTGGACAGCTCCACTGTGGTTGGCTGATTTTCAAAAGTAAAGTCGTAGCTTACTTCTGCCTGGTCTTCTCCGGCATATTCAAAGGTAAATTCCTGTACTTCTTCTGTTGTAACAAATCCGTCCGGCGCAAAGATTTCTTTCACATAGTATTTTCCGTCTACCGGAAGATCTGCCGTAAAAGTAATCTGTCCTTTTTCATCCGTTACCCGCTGCTCGATCAGACTGTCCTTCTCAAGGAGTACCTCGCCCTTTGCATTTTTGATATCTTCACTGGTATAAAGACCAAAGACACCACCTGCAAGAACACGTTCTGTATCTTTTTCTTTCTTCAGAACCGTAACCTTTACTTTCTGACGGGCATTCTGCCATTTCTCATCATAAGTGATGACTGGTGTGTCCTGATCACGGTAGGAAAGGTCAACATATCTCGGCTCTTTGTCCAGCACATAACCATGGGCTGTTTTTACTTCCTTCACATAGTATTTTCCAGCCGGTAGATCTCCCATCTGTGCAATACCATTGGAATCTGTGGTAATGGTTCCTACTTTTTCATCTGCTTTGAAATAATCTTCACTGACACCATCTGCCGCTTTGATATCTTCCGCCAGCAAATACATCGAAAGCCACATCTGAAAGGCTTCCGGTTACATACTCAAAAAGATGCTCCACGGTACCTTTTACATGATCCAAAAGTGTCACCTTATCCAGAAACTCTCCATTTTTGTTGATGATCAGAAGTCCTGTTGGAACTTCATCTTTCATCTCTACTTTCTGAATCTCGGCAGTATCTTCCAGTGTGAACTTCACATCCGTCGCTTTCAGATATCCATACGGTGCCATTTCCTCTCGAAGGGTGTATTCTTTACCCACAGTCAGTCGTTTGATCACATGTGGCTGATCTTTTACAGAAGTCCACTGATCCACAACATTTCCTTCTTTATCAAGAACGGTGAGTTTTGCCCCATCCAGTTCCACACCTGTTGTTACATCAGATTTTGTGATTTCAACTGTTGTCGGCTGGTTCTTTTTCACTGTTTTCAGTTTTACTGTCTTCACATCCTGCCCCTGGTAAGAAGCATCCAGATTCAGAACTTCATCAGAGGATACAAATCCCGCCGGTGCTTTTAACTCTTTCATATAATACTGTCCAAGCGGCAGATCCAGCGTACATGCTGCAAGACCATCGTTATCAGAAGTCATTTCCTGCAGAAGTGTATCTGCCTTTACAATGATCTCACCTTTCTCATTCTTCAGATCTTCTGTGTTATAGATGCCAAAGACAGCTCCTGCTACGGTTGCACCATTTTCTGCATCCTGTTTTTCTACCTTGATTGCAACTTTCTGTCGGTCATCGCCAACAGTCACTTCCTGTTCAATCACAGGTGTATCCTGATCGGCATAGACAAATGCGACTTCTGATCTATCATGGTTTAGAACGAATCCTTCCGGTGCAGTCTTTTCTACCACATAGTAAGAACCAAGTGGCAGGTTATCAACAACTGCTTTTCCGTCTTCCCCAGTCGTTACCGTTGTTACCAGTGCATCTTTTGCATGGATCAGCTGTCTGTTTCCGTTTTCATCTTTCTGATAATCCGGTGTATAGATATTTTCAGCTGCATAGACATTAAATGATGCACCTTTCAGATACCTTTCTTCATAAACAAACTCCTTTTTGAATCCGGTCAGCATCTCACCTTTTTTATAGATCGTCAGTTTTCCTTTTACCGGATGGTTCTCGTAATCTACCGTAATAATGGCATCTCCGCTCTCAGAATCCATCTGGTATGCTGTGTTTGCATCCACCGCAATCTCTACATAGTTCTTGTTGATTGTGTACCCTTCCGGTGCGTTGACTTCCTCAATCCGGTAATGTCCGATCTTCAGATTCTTCGGCATGATCAGATATCCCTGGCTATCCGTAAAATAGGACTTGTGAGTGGTTGTCACTGGGTAAGTTGTTACCTGTTCCACATACTTTTTGTTGTCCAGGTCATATACCTTAAATTCTGTTCCTGCAATCAATACGGATTTCTTTGTTTCATCGTCTTTTTTCACAATTTTCAGTTTTGCCTTAAACTCTTCATCCAGAAGCACTCGCCAGATCTGTGGCTCATTTGGATGATGCTCTGTGATATTCACTTCAAAATCATCGACCGGCTTGTAGTTGTGCGGTGTTGTTGTCTCACGCACGATATAGCTTCCAAATGGTAATGGAATACTGCAGGCATACCCTTTTTCATCTGTGAAAATCTCAGTAGCTCCATTTTCGCCACTCACTACTGGTTTGGCAGAATCAAAATCATAGCTTCCATCTGCTTTCTTTGTAAGGGAAGATTTCAGATAAACTGTAAATCCGGCTCCGGATAACAGATCTGCATCGGTCTTTCCATTGTTGGCTGCTTTGATGATCTGAAATGGCTGTTTGATGACCTGCTCACTGGAAGTGCACTCTCTTTTTACTTCTGCTGTCATATCTCCTTCATAACTGCACACAAGATCATGCTCTTCTGTATCTGCCAGGTATCCGGTCGGCGGTGTGATCTCTTTGACATAATATTTGCCAAGATATAAACCTTTTACAGAAGACTGTCCTTTGTCATCTGTTGTAAGAGATGCTACCTGTTCTCCTGCTTTATAAATAGTTCCGGTTGCTCCGTCCGGATGCACGATATCTTCACGGGCATACAGACCATAAACTGCACCTTTCAGTGTGGCATCTCCCTGTGGTACTGCTTTTCCTGTTTCTTTATCAACTTTGAATAAATTGATTTTTGCTGTCACACGGTCATTGCTGAAGGTATGGGCAAATGATACGGTTGCTTCTTTATCATTGGTGTAAGAAAACTTGAACGTATACACATCTTCTGTATTTCTTACATAGCCTTCCGGCGCTTGATCTTCTTTTACGGAATAGGAATATCCAATCGGAAGATCTGCTGTGAATTTTGCAGTTCCATCTGCTCCAGCAGTTGCTTTCTCAATCAGTGTTCCTTTTTTCACAACAACGGTTCCGTCTGCATTTCTAATATCATCGGATGCATACAGTGCAAAAATACCGCCATTCAGTGGTTTCTTGGTATCTTTATCCTGTTTTACAACGGAAACATCTGCTTTCTGTCTCTCGTTGTTAAAAGTCACATCTGCAAATACAACTTCTTTATTCTGTCCGGCATAGGTCAGAGTCACTGGCTTTTCTTCGCTGCCGTTATAGAAATTGTCCGGTGCTTTTGCTTCTTTCACCACATAGCATCCAAGATGCAGGTTCTTCAGTGTAACAGAACCATTCTCACCTGTTGTCAGATTTTCTTTTAACAAGGTCCCCTTTGACTGTACACTTTTTGTGCCATAAGCAGTTACGATATCTGCTCCGGCATACACGTTATATACTGCATTTTTCTGTCTGCGGTTTTCATACTGGAATACCGTTCCATTCTCACTGACCTCTGCTCCGGTAAGCACCTGTCCTTCTTTGTAAATGGTAAGCTCTGCCAGCTGTTCCTTATTTTCCACGGTTACAGCTGAGGTCTTACTTGCTACCAGTTTTACATTTGTTGCCGTTGCATTTACTACATATCCCTGTGGTGCTGTGATCTCTTTCAGATAAACGGTATCCTGTGTCTTGATGATCGTAACAGAAGATTTTCCATTCTTATCTGTTGCCGGCATCTGAGTGAGCAGCTTTGTACAAGCCTCATCGCTGTATACACCGAATACTGCACCTGCAAGATTGACATCCGCTGTATCGTCTTTCTTTACGATTTCGATCGTAGCCTGTTCAATCCAGGACACCTTTAAGCTTACATATTTTTCATCAGCGACACCTTCTCCAAACACAAATGCCAGATCCTGAACACTTGCATTCGTAGTCAGTTTATATGCTGAATAATCTTTTGTAATACTTCCCTTCATCTTTGCAGAAAAAGTAGCACTTACATCTTTTGTCTGTGTCAGAGGAGCCGAGAGATAAAACGTGGTTCCTCCTCCAATTGTTACGCTTGCACCTGCCGCACTTACATTTCCAGTAGATACATTATGGAGCTTTACTCCCTTTGGTAAGTCCATTGTAATTTTCTGCTGGGAAGATGCGTTGAACTGAATGTTCTCCGTTCTCTGAACATTTCCATCTACATAAGCTTTTACATTCGGTTTGGAAAATGACATCGCTACATCTGGTATTTCCGGCTTATTCACACAATAATTATAGAGTTCTTTTGCCAAAGCCTCGCCTGTAGCATTTGTTCCATAGAATGCATCACTGCTTCCATTGGCATAAGATGCAGCCATGTGAATAATGATGAATCTTTTTCCTTCTGAAAAATCCGTGTATTTATTTGCAAAAAAGCTTTCACTTCCTGCGGCATCTGTACCGTAATAGCACACTTTTGCTAACGCCTGATTGTCTCCAATCTTTGTAATTGTATAATTTCCAGATCCAGGTCCTGGCTTTGCTGGCTGTACACAATACGCAATTGCTCTGACGCTTCCGTAGCTGATATAGTACGGCTCTGTCAGGTAGGTTCCAAGATTATAATCTGCATATCTATACAGTGGTCCTTTTTCAATTGTTACCTGCTGTGTGCTTCTTGCTGAATAAACCGAAACTGCTTCAAATGTTGCAATCTCTCCCTCTTCCATAGAATCAAGATCCACACCTTTGTCTCCTGCCTGTTCCAAAACATCGTGAAGCTCTAACCCTGATTCTTCATCATAGGTATCCTGATTCTGTGCCTGCTCTACTAAATCATCAAATTCATCAGCATCAATATCGGTAATTTCCGAGTCTGATTCTGACTCCTCCGCTTCCTCTGTCTGCTGTTCACTGCCAGCTGTTTCGGATTCGGTTACTGCTTCACTCCCTGCAGTTTCTGTCTGCGTTTCTGTTTCTTTCTCACGCACAATCAGCTTTCGGCTGATCTGATACTTCGGATGCTCCTGATTTACCGGTTCCACATAATAGACCGCTTTGTAAGTGTCCGCATGATCTGTCGTAAAATCCTCATCCTTGTCGTTCTTTGCTTCCTCAAATGTGACTTTAACCTTGTCATCATCCTTGATTTCCAGTCCTGTGTAGTCTGATTTCACATCAAATACACTGCCTGTTTCAATTTCATAATCTTTGGCAGTCACCACTTCATCTTCATCCAGAAAATCTTTCACATCCTCATAAAGTGGAGGTTTTTTCTCTGGCTGAATCTCCGCTGCATATGCAGTCATCGGAGATAACACTGTACTAAGCATTGTCATGCCTGCCAGCAATCCAGATACTACTTTCCTAAAATTACCTTTTTCTTCATGCTAAGGTCCTCTCTTTCATAATATTTGTATGAAAACAGACAGTCCTTAGACTGCCTGCAATACACTACTTATCGTTGCGGGAAAATCAGATTGAACTGCACATTCCCCTCGCCGGGATCAACCATTTCCACAGTTGCTTCATACTGTCGCCCTGTTTTTTTGGATACCAGATCCTTATAATGGATTTTTCCTTTAGCCAGGAACTTCTTTGCTGCCGCCTTATCCATCTTTTTCCCCTGGCTTGCAAGGAATTTATCATTCTTCCACAAGGTAAAAGCACAGTTCCGGTCAGAACAGTAAAAGTTTACTTTTCCTTCCCTGACATCTGCTCCACAGCGGGGACATTTGCCAATGACTTCTCCTTTTGCTTTTCCCTGAAACTGCCCTTTCTTTTCTTCTGAAATACCCTGATATCTGGCAACCAGTTCCTGCATCAGCTCTGTAATCCCATTTAGAAATTCATCTGCGGTCTCTGTATTCTGGGCAATGTGATTCAATGCCATTTCCCACTCTGCTGTCATCTTCGGAGATTTAATCTCATCTGGCAGAACCGTAATCAGCACATTTCCATCATCTGTCGGCACCAGATTTTTCTTTTCCCTTTTCACAAAGCCAGACTGAATCAGTTTTTCAATAATTGCTGCCCTTGTTGCCGGTGTGCCAAGTCCTTTCTTTTCTGTATCTTCGGTCAGCTCTTCATTCCCTGCACGTTCCATTGCAGAAAGCAGGGTATCTTCTGTGTATTGTTTCGGTGGCTGTGTAAAATGCTCCGATACAAAAGAATCACAAGGGCCGTAATGCTTGCCTGCCCAGATATCCAGCTCCGGCTCTTCTTTCTCAATCTTTACGCCAAAGAACTGTTTCCATTTATTTTCGATCGCCTTGAATCCTTCCTGCTTTGTTTTCTTTGCCGTGAGATAAAACGTATGATAATTACAGGTAATCTGACATTTATGGCTCTCATAAATATAAGGATCTGCGGTTGCCGTCAGTACCCTGGCACTGATCAGATACAAAATCTTACGGTTTCGTTCTTTCAGTTCACCAATATCTGCTTTGGCTACTTCCATAGTCGGGATAATCGCATGGTGATCAGATACTTTCTTTGAATTTAATACCTTACTCACGTCTGGCTGATATTCCAGACCTTCAACATAAGGCATTTTCCCAAGTAACATCTGAATCAGAGTTTCTGTGCTTTCTTCCATCTCATCTGTCAGATACTGGCTGTCTGTTCTCGGATAAGTGACAAGTTTCTGCTCATACATCTCCTGCACGGCATCCAATGTCTGCTGTGCGGTATAGCCAAACATTCTGTTTGCTTCCCTCTGAAGAGTGGTCAGATCATAGAGTTTTGGAGGGCGTACCGTCTTCTCTTTCACATCATCCTTTTCCACTTCGCACATCCGCTCCAGGCAGTCCGCAGCCACTTTATCTGCATCCTCTTTTTTCTGAAAATGCTCTGTAACCGCATCCATATCATCAAACTTGATATGAGCCATATAATATTTTTCTTTGGTAAATTCCTTGATCTTCTGATTTCGATCCACGATCATGGCAAGTGTTGGTGTCTGCACTCTTCCGACTTTCAGATTCTGGTTATACAGAACGGAAAAAAGACGGCTCGCATTGATTCCCACCAGCCAGTCTGCCTTTGCCCTGCAAAGTGCTGACTGATAGAGACTGTCATAACACGAACCGTCTTTTAATGACGCAAATCCATCTTTAATTGCCTGTTCTTCCATGGAAGAAATCCAGAGCCGCTTCATCGGCTTTTTGCATCCTGCCTGCTCATACACCAGGCGAAAGATTAACTCTCCTTCACGTCCTGCATCAGTAGCACAGATCACTTCATCTACATTGGAATCTCTCATCAGTTTTTTCAAGATTCCGTACTGCTTCTTTGTTCCATCCAAAACCTTGTGTCTCCAGCATTCCGGCACAATCGGCAGATCTTCATATCTCCATTTTTTATATTTTTCATCGTATTCCGATGCATCGCATAATCCAACTAGATGTCCTATGCACCAGGAAACGATATAACCGTTTCCCTCCACGTAGCCATCTTTTCTTGTTCTAGCTCCCAGTACCGAAGCCAGTGCCATCGCAACCGATGGCTTTTCTGCAATCACTAATTTCATTTACTCCTGCTCCTCTTCTTCATCTTCCAGTACATCATCATTGAAATCTTCATCTCTCAGGATTTCCGGTTCTGCACTTTCTTCCTGCTCATCTGCATCGTCTACTTCCCGTTTTTCCGACTCTGAATCTTCGGATTCATCTTCATCCTCTTCCATCTCATCCTCGTCATCATATTCATGCTTTGGTTTATAGACTTTGAAGTAATATCCTCCTGCCGCAGCTCCGACTGCAACCAGTACGATCAAAAGATACGTTCCAAATGAACTTTTATCTTCCGGCATCTGGATGTCATCCTCTACCTTATCTTTCTCGGATGACTCTGTCGTTTCCGGTTTTTCTTCCTCTGCTTTTTTCTCTGGTTCTGCATAAACAGTATCTACTTCCGGAAGTGTCACTGAATTAGAAAGTGTGAAGTTCATCAGATCTTTCTCACTGACTTCGGTAAGGAAATACACATTATCCTGAGATTTTGAATTATCAATAATCAGATAGAAAATCTTACCACTCTTAGTTGAAATGGTATAAAACTCTTTTGTTCCTTCCGTAGCTGTTTTTGTAACGGATTCTGCCGTCTCGCCTTCTTTATTAAGCTGTTTCTCAATACCTGTTACTGTCCGATCATCCACGGTCCCTTTTGCATCTGTCGGCTCAGAAGCCTGTGCATCCTGCGGAAGCGGAGAAGTCGTTGTTTTCTCAGTTCCCGTTGCATCTGCACTGGTCGTAGTTGCCATTGCACCATTGCTGTCACTGGAAGTTTTCTGTTTCTCTGCCTGCTTCTTTGCCCATTCATAGTAAGGATTCTGCAACACATACTTTTCAGAAGTATTTCCAGCACCGTCTGTTACCGTAATCTCAATCTGTTTTGTAGTAAAATCTTTCTGTGTCAGTTGCACTCTCAGCATTCCATCCTTCAAGTCTGTATAAGTGGTGCCATTGACTGTTACCGCAGTAATCCCGGATACTGTATCATTCCCCTGAATCGTCAGCACACCATCTGTCAGAGAAGCAGAAAGTGTCGGCTTTTCCGTGTCATAACACTTAATAGAGCGATTCTGCTCATAGACCTTTCCCTCACCATCTGTCACACGCACATACACTGTCTGATTTCCAGTGATCGTGATACTTCCGCTTCCGGTTACATCCTGCCAGCTTCCATCTTTTCCTGCTTTCGCTTCAATCTTTGCTATTGAGAAACCTTCCGGCATATGGCTGGCATCTACCGTAACAGCAATGGTTGTTTCTCCCTGTTTCCAGCCATCCGGTTTCTCAATCGTAATCGCAGGTGTGGTATTCTCAGCTGCATAAGCAGTCTGTGTCTGGAGCAAAGGTGTTGTCAGGCAAAGAAATGTCGTTGCTGCAAGCAAGCCCTTTTTTACCCTGCTTTTAGTAATTGTTCTCTTCTTCTGTTTCATTTTTTCCAGATTCATCATCGGCTTTTGTTTCCTCCTTCTGTATTTCCACCCTGCCGGGCAGTTCATTTTTCATTCTCTTTTTGAAAGCTTCCAATTCCGGAATACTCATATCCATTGCACGGATAATTCTTACAATTTCCAGATTTTCCGCTTCTGTTTTTGCAATCTCCGCAGCCTTGAACCGCTTTAAGTCTGTTTCATATCTGGCTTTGGATGCTTCCATTTTTTCCTTGGCTTTCTCATAATCCGCCGTTGCTTTTTCAAGACTTTTCATCGCTTCTCCTTTCCGGACGGCTGATGCAGCCGCCCTTTTTTCTTACCATCGTCCAAATCCATAGAAATGGCTCTGCCAGTATGGTGAATTGATGGACGTGTACTGCACCGGATGACCGCAATGGATCATCTGACCATTGCCTACATAGATTCCAATGTGCGTTACCGGAACTCCTGCATCATAAGTGCCTGTAAAAAAGATCAGATCTCCCGGCTGTGCTTCTGACTGAGATACCGGCGTGCAGATGTCATACAGTCCCTGTGCAGTCAATCTTCCTGTATTCCTTACACCAGAGTTTGTCAGGCAGTAACTTACAAATCCAGAACAGTCAAATCCACTTGGAGAATATCCACCCCACACATACGGTGTTCCAAGATATCTCGCTGCTTCATTTAACAAACGCTGTGCTGCTTCACTGGTATATTCATTGCCGCCAAAGCCTGCTCCTTCTCCAGTTTCCAGATAAAAGATCGGGTTTAACCGCTCTCCATTTTTCAGAAGTTCAATATGAAGATGGCTTCCTGTGGAATTTCCAGTGTTTCCTACCAGACCAATTTCATCTCCTTTGGTAACAGATGCACCTGCAGATACGCTCCGGCTGCTTAAATGTGCATACCGCAGTTCATAGCCTTTACTGTCCTCGATCACAACATAATTGCCATAGCTGTCGTTATAAGCAGAAGTTGTAACCGTTCCGGTCAGCCCTGCCATTACTTTTGTCCCCTCCGGTGCTCCGATATCCATACCATTATGAAGCTGATTTGCTCCTGATATTGGATGAATCCTGTATCCATAATAGCTGGTCACACTGGAATACCAGTTAAAATCAACCGGTGTTGCAAACATCTGCAAGTTGCCTTTTGTATCGTTGTAGGCACTGAACAGTTCTTTCTGGAAAAATCCCATCCTGTCCTGACAGATTGACATCAGGTTTCCACTATTTAAGGTGACATTCAGCACATCTACATCTCTTGTCCTGGTCACTTCCACTTCATTGCTTCCATTATCATCTGCCAGATAACATTCCCATGTTTGATGTCCATGTGCAGATGCTGCCGCATGACTGTCATAATAGACATCAAACTGTACACCGTATCTTGCGAAAGCTCCGGTATCTTCTACAGTATATTCGACACCATTCATAACTACCTTTGTTCCCATTGGTACAAACGGATTGGAAGCATCTACCGCTAAGGTGTGATTGGCTGTTGGATATGCTCCACTGGCAGTCGGTCCTCCGCTCCAAATACCACAACAGATTGGACAGTTACAATATCCGCTTGTTACAACCTGTCCCAAAGATTCTCCAACTCTTACTGTTGCTGTCTCTGTCACAGTCTCATTGACTGCTTCAGTAGTCAGATGATATTGCTCTGCAAACAATGCATCCAGTTCCGGCTTGACCTGTTCAAAAGTAACTCCTCATACTTTGCTGACAGATAACTGATCAGGATAAACGGATCATGCTCAATAGGTCCGATGTTATATCGGTATTCCTCATGTCCCGGTTCTTCAGATTCCATGTTGTTGATCCGCTCCTGCAGATTAGCTTCCAGCTGTGTGTAATACAGTTCCGCTTCCCGGATTGCCTGATCCGATGACAGATAACTGGTTCCGGTATAAGTGATCACATTTTGTAAAAACACTGCAGAGCATGACGTGACATTCGTTATGATCAGAAACATCAATCCGATCAGAACTGCTACACTGATATACACCTTCCGGTTTTCTTTAAAGAAGTTAGTGACTTTGCCGCCAATCTTCTTGATATAATCAATCGTACCTTTTGTAGCTGTACCTACGGTCTGTTCACTTCGCTTCGCTTTGGCATAATCCCGTTTGATCTGTTGCTTCTGAATCTGTTTTTTTAGCTTCTTCTGCTCCTGACGGGCTGCCGCCTGTGTCTGTTTCTCTGCCTGTCTCTCCAGTCTGCTTCTCTTTCTAGAAGCCCTCTGTTTCCTTCGTCTGGCACTTCTCTGTTCCAGCCGGTAAATACCTTCGCAGCCTTCTTCCAACTTATGGGCACCTTCTACTGCCGCATTATCGTCTTCATTTTTACTGATCTCACGGTGCAATGCTGCGGAAGTTGCACTTCCTGCTTTCTTAACAACAAAAGCTTTTTCTGTTTTCACAGATTCCCCTTCGCCAAACTTCAGGCGGGATTTCTTCTTTCCAGAACCCTCTCCTTCATTTGCCTGATAAACCTGTGCCTTCTTGGAATGCTGCTTTGCTTCCTTTTTCTTTCTTGCTTCCTCATAAGAAAACTTTTTGGCTTTTTCCTTCTGTTTCTGATGACGGAAATTGACTCCATCCGTATCCATCTGGTTCAATTTCTCCATATCTTTGTCATTTTTCACAGAAGCACCAGTCTCTTCATAAGCAAATTTCAGACGCTGTTTCTGCTTTGGTTTCTTACTTCCACCATTCTTCTTACTCCGGCTGTCTCCTCTGTTTTCTGAAAGATCCGCACGTTTTTCTTTCAGTCTCCCTGACAGGCTGGCTTCGGATTTTTCCGCAAATCTTGATTCTTTTCTGTTCTCAGCACGGATTCTTTTCCGGTTTTGTTGCTTTCTATTTTGTCCAAAATCCTCACTTTGGTTCTCCGTTCGCATCAGTTCCGGTGCATCCCTGGATTTTTGCACAGAGGGACGGATATTTTTCCCACTCCGCTTAGACTGGCGGGGAGACTTATACACAAGGCTTACTTCTTTTTCCCCTTGTTTTATTCCCATCTGCACATCACTGGCACGGTTACTGACACGAACAGAAGATTTATCCGTCAGGTTCTCTTCCACCAGACCATCCTTGGTCATCTTCTGGATTTTCTTGTCCCTGACTTTCATTCTCTGTTCTGCCACTACTTACTCCTCCTTCTTCGGATACCCTTTCCCTGCCTGTAATAAACAGAGAAAAGCGATGCCAAATACAGCACCGCCACTAAAAGTTAATACATATGAAATTGCTCGTAACATTGTCTTCTCCTTTGATTTAACCTGCTTCGGAAGTTTCCTCCAAGCGGGTTGTCATGATTTTATAGAGGGAATTCTTCGGGAATCTGTCTACGAATGGAATAATGACATTTCCATAGAACAGAAGTCCTTCCCCCTCATTACTGTTGGTTACATAGGACAGCTGGGTTGGTGAGATATTCAGCTGTTTTGCAAGAATCTGCCGGTCACCGGAAGCCTGGTTGAGCATATAAATAAAATCTGAATTTTCAAATATATTCTCTATCTCCCTGGAAGACAACAAATCCTTAATATTCTGGGTGATACCAGTTGGAATACCACCCCATTTACGAAATCTCTTCCAGATTTCCACACTATAAGCTGCAGTCTGCTCTTCCTTCAAAAGAAGATGGAACTCATCCACATAGTATCTGGTGGACTTATGGGCAGAACGGTTCATCGTTACCCTGTTCCAGACCTGATCCTGGATTACGAGCATCCCAATCTTTTTCAGCTGTTTGCCAAGTTCTTTGATGTCAAAGCAGACAATACGGTTATTGATATCCACGTTCGTCTGATGGTTAAATACATTCAAAGAACCTGTAACATAGATCTCCAATGAAGTGGCCAGTCGCTGTGCTTCTGGCTCTTCCTGTTTTCTCAGAAGGTTGTATAAGTCCTCCAGGATTGGCATCTTCTCCGGTATTGGATCGGCAAGGTATTCCTGATATACTAACCGAACACAACGGTCAATAATCGTTTTTTCTACCGGCTCCAGTCCATTCTTTCCGCCAACAATCAACTCACACAGAGATAAAATAAAATCTGCTTTTAATGACAGCGGATTGTCTTCCTCGGAATAATTCAGGTTCAGATCCATCGGATTGATATACTGGTCAGATACCGGTGAAACCCGAACTACCTGCCCATGCAGTGCCTGCACAAGTGCCGAATATTCGGCTTCTGGATCACAGACAATGATATCGTCCTCCGTAATCAGAAAGCAGTTTGTAATCTCTCTCTTTGCTGAGAAGGACTTACCGGAACCTGGTGTACCAAGAATCAGTCCATTCGGGTTCTTCAAACGTTTCCGATCAACCATAATCATGTTATTGGATAACGCATTCAGCCCGTAATAAAGAGCTTCCCCTTCCTGAAACAACTCCTGCGTCGTAAATGGCACAAAGATTGCAGTTGATGATGTGGTAAGCCCTCTTTGGATTTCAATTCGATTGACTCCAAGCGGAATACAGGACATAAGTGCTGCTTCCTGCTGATAATCCAACTGTTTTAAAGAACAATTATATTTCTGTGCGATTCCCTGCACCTGGAAAATATTATTATCCAGCTTCTGACGCTTCTTTGCGGTATTCATTACCAGAACTGTCACAAGGAACATTCTCTCATTTCTGGACTGCAGATCTTCCAGCAGATTCTTTGCCTCTTCGCCATAAGTCACAAGGTCCGATGGAAGCACGTCCATATCATAACCGGAACGTACCGCACGCTTCTGCTCTTCGATCTTCATCTTATCAAGATCAGAAATCTTACTCTTGATCATCTTGATTGCTGAACTCTGATCAATGGACTGGATATGAATGTTGACATTGATGCTGTCATCCACATCCAGAAAATCTGCAAGCATCCGGTCTGTCAGCTCCGGTGCAAGAATCTGAAGGTAACTCACACTTCCCATCGTTCTTCCCATCAAAAATGTCTGATTCTTGGAAAAGTTAAAGGAAGTCGGTGCAATAAAATCTTTGGTCTTTAATCCGGTTTCCGGAAGCATCTTGTACTGGAACTTAAATGGTTCAATCCGATCCTGGTTGAACACATGATACAGAATCTCCAGCCTTTCCAGTCCATTCAAAGAATGTGCCTGTGCTCCCAGAACCTTAAAGTTATTTAAGATATCCGTTTCGATTCTTTCAAGCCTTGGTCTTGCCACCTTCAGGCTTTCTGCTTCGATTCCAAAAGTGATATACTTCGTCTTTACCAGACCATTATTTCCCTTGGAAAGCTGATTTTTCAGCATAGTACGGTACTCTTCACGAATGGCATTGAAGTCATCGTTCTGATCCGGAATATCAATGCTTTTCTCAAATTCTGCCACATCCACCTGCTGATTGATAAAGGACAGCTGCACACTGATGGAAGAATCAAAGTAATTTAAGAAATCACAGTAATTCTCAAATATCGTGGTCTTATCCTCGTTTAAAGCCAGCTGATAATTGATGTCGTAAAACTGAATCGTCTTGGAGAAAAAGGTCTTTGTCACCTGGCAGATACCATCCTGCAGCATCCGAATATACGGAATACTCTGCTGTGCAGTTGTAGGAATACTTTTCTGTTTCCTGCGATCCCGCTCCTGTTTCTTCCTACGCTTTTCCTGTTCTCTTTCTTTTCTGCTTTTTTGTTTCTTCTTTCCTGACGGTTTCTTTTTTCCGCCAGGGACAGACGCTCCTGCTGAGCCTCCTGCTTTGTCTTTTTTGCCATCCGGCACACCCTCCTTTTTTACAATGGTGGAAATCTCCTGATAAAAATTTTCTGTCTTATATGGTCTTACTGCCGGACAGATAAACTTCTGTCGAATGATATTTGCCACCACTTTTTCAAAGGGAAGCCCGTCTTTTTCATACATTGCCATGAAGAAAAACGGAAGCATGACCGTTACCATCAAAATGGCAGCGATACTGGAACCGATTGGTTTTCTCATGAACAGATAAAACGGAATTCCCACAACTGCGGCAAGTGAAAAGAAAATCAACTGCCGCTTTGTCAGATTTAACGCTACTTTTGTTTTGACCTTGGTAAGGTCTTTTGGTACTGGTACATACGCCATGGTATGCGCTCCTTTCCTGCCCGTTAGTGGGCATTGAATATCGATTTGCTAAGGCTTCCGGTCTTGAATAATGAAAATGCAAGAATCACGGTATAAGCCGCTACTGAAAACATTGCTGCATGAAGGTCACTGGATATGGTCATTGCATTTACTAAAACTGCATAAATTCCCACACAGACCATCATGAAGAATCCCTGAAATGCCAGTGCAAACAAGCCTTTTAAATAGTTGTTTCCGATATTGCCCCATTCCTTATTGGTCATGGTAGCAAACGGAATTGGTGCTATGGAAGTATAAAGGTAAATTTCTATCATTCTTCCGTACAAAATAACGGTTATGATGATTGACAGAATCCGCATGGTAATACTGATCAGCAGCGTTTCCATGGATAGCAGGAACAAATCCCCTAACTCCATATCCTCCAGGGCATCCACAATCCGTGTAATTGCTTCTGTTGCATCCACCGCAGTGTTTCCTGATATCACCCCGGCGGCATTGTTGACCACATGTTGGCCAACGTCAAAGATCGCCATCGTGATATTGAACGTATTTGTCACCAGATAAATGGCCACATACGCTTTGAAGATCCAGAGGAAAATGTTATAAGTCTCAAATTCATGGAAATTGTTTTTCTGTGTTACCATCGTGATCAATTCATAGCACAGGACAAAGGTGATGATCAGTCCCGCAATGGGGACGATCACCGTTTGGGATATATTCTGAATCAGATTAAAAATCCCTGCATTCCATCCCTGCGGTGTCTGTCCCACCTGCCCGGCTATGGTTCCCACCTGCTCATTGACAGACGTGAACATGTTATCCAAACATGACTTGATAAGTCCGATCAGGATATCCTTTATCGCTTCCGTAATTCTCTCAATGATGGTGTTCATCTACCACTCCTCTTAAGAGAACAATGTTGCCAGCTGTGGAATCAGGGTAGTTCCCAGCAGCATGATTCCGGCACCAGCCATCAGCTGTTTGATGCCCTGGCTCTTAGCGCCGGGATTGTCATTTCCATATCCTTCCAAAAGGTTTACGACACCCCACACACCAAGACCTGCGCCGATAGCGACTACAAGAGTTTTTAAAGTTGTAATTGCGCTGCTAAAAAATGCCATATATTCATAAACCAAAACTGACTTCTTTCAGGTGTTTACGGGAATGAAAAAACACCGACTAAAAAGCCGGCGCACCTAATGTCAGTTATTCCTTTCCTCATTATTTTTCGTTCATTCCCAAGGTTACTCCGACAGTTCTACATGAATCACTTCCACCTCTTCTTCGGGTTTCGGTGTGTACTGCGGATTTAACTCTTTCTCTACTTTGTACCGGTTCTTCTCGTTTTCATCTGCAAGAAGCCGATAGTTTTTGTGTTTCGTGATATCATATTTATCCGAGAAAAATGGTCTGGCACCACGGATCTGCAGGATACATTTTCCTCCATCCATGACTGCAATCTCATCTTCCGTCATCAGCTGTTTGACCCGTTTTCTGGTAATTCAATCCAAAAGACTTCTGATTACTCCTCGTTTCCGAAGTGTTATACAGGTCAATGGTTTCCTTCCCCAAGAAGCTCACTCATTTCCTTTAAGGTGGTTTTCTCCTTTGCCACCAAGAAAAAGTGTAGTATCACAGTTGCCCAGAATGGTATCTGCACTATCCTTATACATTGCCTTTAACTGACTCTGCGACTGCAAAATAATAGAAGCAGAGATTTCCCTGCTTCGAATGGTTGCAATCAGCTTGTCAAACTGAGGAATCTGTCCGATGTTGGCAAACTCATCAGCGATGACACGCACATGCACCGGAAGTCTTCCACCATATTCATCATCTGCCTTATCGCAAAGCAGATTAAAAAGCTGTGACTGTAACATGGCAATCACAAAGTTGAATGTGGTATCCGTATCGGACATGATCAGAAACAAGGCTGTTTTCCTGTCACCGATCTTATCCAGTTCCATTTCATCGTAAGACATGATCTCACGAAGTTCTGCGATATCAAATGGGGCAAGTCTGGCTCCACAGGATATCAAAATACTTTTCGCTGTCTTTCCAGCCGCCATTTTGTATTTTTTATACTGTCTGACCGCAAAGTGCTGCGGATCTCTTTCTTCCAGTTCCTGGAACATCATATCCACAGGATTCTGGTAAGTTTCATCCTCTTCACGCGTTTCGCTTTCATTCAAAAGATCCAGAAGGGTATTCAGATTCTTTTCCTCTTCATCCCCTTCATACCAGATAAAAGCAATCAGTGCTGTGTACAGCAATTTCTCTGCTTTCACCCAAAAATCTTCGGAAGCTTTTTCCCCTTCGCCTTTGGTATTCACAATGATTGTTGTCACCAGCTTCAGGATATCTTTTTCAGACCGTATATAAGCAAATGGATTGTAATGAAGCGATTTGGAAAAATTGATGGTATTCAGAACCTTAATCACATATGGCTCATGAACTACTTTTCCGGATTTATCTTTCATGATATTTCCATTCTTATCTTTCTTAGGCGGTCCCTTTGCTAACATCTTCCCGCACTCCTCAATGAGAGTGCCCTTTGGATCTGTAATGACCATGGAACAGTTCATCTGCATGACCGACGGCTTTACAAAAAATCGTGTCTTTCCGGAACCACTGCCACCGATGACCACGATTATTTTTATTTCTCGCATACTTCGGCTGCTTTGGTCTGCTCTCCATGGTCAGTGCTTCTGTTGCTGTCAACGGAATATTCATCCAGGGATCCTCTGACATATAAGGCTTTATATCCTCTGCAGTTCCCCATCTGGCTGAACCATACTCGATTCCCTTCCGAAGTTTCTTTGCATCTGACTGTTTCTGCCAAACCAAAAGTTTCAAAATAACTGCGACAGTTACTCCAACCAATAGATCTCTCAGGTCAAAACTCAACAGAATCCCTGTAAAGATCCGATCTGCATGTTCCATCGCATATAACAGTTTATTCCCTATATCTTCTCCAGGACTGCTCCTGTATAAGCAGGATGCCCGATCCGCATAAAAAGCGGTCAGAACATAGGGAAGATTTGTAAGAACCAGTTTCTTTTTATCCAGGGCGGACAGCCTGACCCCAGCCTTATTCTTCCACTTCTGCATCAGTTTATTGCCGTTTTGTTTCTTCATCGGCTCTGTTCCTGATGTCGGTTCTTTACTTTGTCCTTCGTCTTCTTTGGCATCATTGCCCGGTAAGCTGCAAGACGCTTATGAATAGAAGGCTTATTCGCTTTTTGAATCTGTTTCTGGGAAAACTCACGGAAAGCAGCATTGAGGGCATCCTGATCACGTCCCTTGAAAAATACCAGATAAACCGGCGGCTCTTTGCTCTTGTCTTTTTTCAGAGCATAATTGATCCCGTATTTTCTGGCATAGCGTTCAAAGGACTTGATATTCTTATTTGTGATCTCGATATTGACCATCCCGGCATTCTGTTTTGCCAGCTCTTTTACCGTGACCTTTCCCTGTTTCGGCTGATTTTTCTGTGCTTTCTTCTCTACTGATTTCTGCCTCTGATGACGCAGATACGCAACAAGAACCTTTTTCAACAGGTCTGCCGTAATCTTAGTAGCCCGAATACAGAACGTGACCGTTTTCTGAGTTACCTCTTCCTGCATGACTTTTCCCTCCTTTCAGCGATTCAACTGCTGTCCAGATCTGTAATCATGGCAACCACCCCCTTTAATGAAAAAAGACAGATTAACCGGTAATCAGGTGCTGCACCTGTACGAGTTTTTCTGTCCCTTCTTCTTTTCTCTTGTCTTCCCCACCACAATAGATTGGAACACACATTTCAAGTATTCTGCTGTAAATGCGCTGATGGGCAGTATCCAAATCTGTAGATTTCATTTCATTCAGTCCCAGATTCGTTGTTACGATCAGCGGAAGCATTTTACAATAACGGCTGTCTATCACATTATAAACCTGCTCCAAAGCAAACTCAGAATTTCGTTCTATTCCTAAATCATCAATAATCAGCAACGGATAATCCACAAGATTTTGTATGATCTGGTTCTTATTTACCTGATAGCTGGTCATTTCATTTAAGATCCTAGAAAAATTTGTCATCATGACACGTTCTCCCTGTTCCAAAAGTGCATTTGCAATACAGCCTGCAAAAAAGCTCTTCCCGGTTCCAACCGGTCCCATCAAAAGCAATCCTACATTTTTTCTCTTCATATCTGTCCAGTTTTCTACATACTGCCTGGCGATTAGTATCTTCTGGTTGCTTCCATTGTCATTTTCAAATTTCCATTCCCAGAATCTTCTTTCCCGAAGTCCGACGGATTTTCTCTGATAAAGCTGCCGCTGTTCTTCTTCCCGCTGCATCTTCTCATCCAGTTCCTGCCTGGCTTTTACCTCGCATTCGCACAAACAGGACACTACATGCTCAAAACCCATCAGACTGACTTTCATCTGTTTTCTTTTTCCACAGGTGCCACAATGAAAACATCCCTCTTCGTCCAGATAATCTGCTGTTACTTTGTTTTCCATCACAGGCTTTCTCCTTCCTGAAATTCATATTTATCCATTCCTATCCTGGTTCCATCCCTTTCTGCCCAAAGACAGATTGTTGCAAAATGGTTTTGATACTCTTTTCCACTGGATTTCATATAAACAGAAAGATGATCAATCCGTTTCTGGTAATCCCATGGAAATAGCGTCATCAACTCCTGCAGTTCAGCTTCCGACAGAACAACATTTTTAAATCTACCATATTGACTGAATTTTTCTTCCAAAGCGGGTGTATTGCCCTTACTCTTATCAGTATGATTCTTTTCAGTCTTATTTATCTTAGTATTACTTCCATCCAGATTCTTGCAGTCCGGACTTCTATTTTTTTGCGTTCCGGACTTCCAGTTTCTTGCAATCCGGATTTCCAATTCTTTGCAGTCTGGATTTCCAGTTTCTGGCATTCCAGAAACAAAGTATCTTACTGGCTTTCCTCTACTCCGTTTTACAAAATTTTTCACATATATGACAGAGGGACGATTATTCCCCTGCCGATACCGCTCGATCAATCCAATCCCATGCACACTATCCAGCTCATATAGAAGCTTTGTCACTGTCGTATGCGACATTCGCAACAGCTCCTGCAATTCTGCGATCGTGTAAATGATATAGACATAACCCTCACTGTCAATCCAGCCATTTTTCTTGGACAGGCTGATTCGATCAAGCAGAATTCCATAAAGGAGCTTTGCGTCTGTGGACAGGCTTGCAAACTCTTTTTCTGTGAACAGAGCTTTTGGTATCCGAAAAAAAGAAAACTGGTCAGATTCTTCTGCTCTGAAATATTCAAAATCTGCCATAATATTTTCCTACTCTTCTACATCGAAATCACAATTTGCTGCACTGCCTGTACCATGACACATCTCATCAAACACAAAATTAAATGACTGAATCATTTCATCCAAATAATAATTTCTAGCCTTCTTGTTGCAAGCATACATATCACCAATAAAGCCTTCATCATTCCCCATCGCATGAACGAGGGTTTCCAGGACCTTCATAAACTTCTTTTTTGAACAGCTTTCATACTGTCTGTTCACATATTTCTGAATATCTAACACACGAGCAGGATTATTTTCATTTTCCTCCAGAATTCCAAATGCAAGATCCATACCAAACTCATATCCATCAGCCTGAATTTGATCAATATCCATCTCTCCAAGCTCATCCTGGTATCCTCGCTTTTCCATTGCAGTTAAAGACGTTTCATATTGATCAATATATCCCATATCCGCAATAGTTTCAAAAATATCTCTGGATGCTTTCACCATCTTATCCATAATAATTTTTCTTTCAGCCAGCGGCATATTTGCCATGATAGTATCTAATGTCATCATTGATTCTTCCTCCATCTCATTTTCATAAATACCATTGATATAAAAGTGGTTCGCCTTTCCATTGTTTGGAATGATACGCACCAGTTTACCAACCTGAACCAGTTCCTGTACTGCCTGATCTACTCCATATCGAGTCGTATTCAGGTCTTTCTTTATTTCACTTTTGGGATAGATAACAAACAGATTCCCGTTATGATCTACCCAGCCATTTTGCACCGCAAATTTCAAACGATCCAGAAATAAGCTGTATAGAATCTTTGCTGTATTTGACAGATTTTTGATTTTTCCATCTGAAACAGCACCTTTGGCACCTGCAGACAATCTACCGGCATATACTCCATCTTACTCATTGATTGTTTCCTCCTTCTGTTTGTACAGCACTTCGGCTGAATTAATATTGATTTCCAGCATCCCTACAAACACCTGATAGTACAGCAGGCATATCTGTTCATCCTCCCTTGCCAGATACAATCCTTCCAGTTCATTGGACGGATGTTTCATTCCGTATACTGCCTGACAGATATCATGGATTTTCTCACATTCCACACTTCTAAGATGCATCTCCAAGGTGTGATTAAATCTCTGCCAGTCCTCCAGTTTCTGATTTACTGCCATCATGCACTGGAACAGTTCCGCTGCTTCACATGCTGCTGACAGCACTACATTTTTGTTGTTGATACTTCCATCGGCATTTTTCATATGCCCTACCATATACGCCTGATCTACTGAAACCATCTTTTATCCTCCTCTATCTAAACGGCATTTCTTCTTCCATACCCTCTGGGATCTCTAAGAACCCTTCCGCATCTTCTGGAAACGGTGGTCTGTCAACCATTTTTGCACCTGCGAATTCAATCCGGTTTGCATACACTTCGGTGGTATAGATCTTTTTCCCGGTATCCTTATCTTCATAATTACCTGTGACAATCTCGCCTTCCACCATGACCTTCGTTCCCTGCATCAGATAATCTCTGGCAAATTCTGCTTTCTTTGCAAAAACCTTTACCGGAATGAAACTGACTTCATCGGAATAATTTCTTCTGACTGCCAGAACGAACTTGGCAATCTTATGAAGTCCTTTTTCATTCTCCACTTCGTTGTATCCAGGATTTCTTACTAATCGCCCGGAAATAACTGTTGTATTCATTAGCTTACCCCTCCTATGCTTTCATTGATTTGTAACAGATACCGATACATGGTCCACATTTTCCATAGGCACATCCGTAACATTCATCTTTTTCCAACTCTTCTTGCTTCATTTCATCGGCAAACATTCCTAACAGTGTTGTGTAAATCTTTTTCATTGCCAGGAATTTTTCTTCTGCTTTTTCCATCTTCTCTTTGTAAAATGGGATCAGTTCACGAAGAACTGGATGGAAACGTTCATTTTCATCATCCCAGGCACAGGTTTTCATCATACAGCGTGGCTGTTTCTCATAATTGCCCAGATAATATGGGCAGAACGTACAGCCTCTTTCTTTAACAATTGCCACCGGAATCACTGGCATCTGACTTTTGATTTCCTTTGTTACATGCTTACTTTCAATTCGCTCTCTCATCTTAAAAATCCTCCAAGAATATATATATTTGCAAAAGGGAATTCCCCTGAATTGCCTGTTTTTAAGCACAAAAAAGAGGCAGACTTACGATTTTATTTTCGCAAGCCTGCCTCTTATCAATCTAATATTCTATTTTCCAATGACATACCGTATAAACACGTATATCGCTCTGATCACATACACTGGAATCATGATGCTTCCAATCAATGCTCCAATAATGACACTTAATGCAGCCATCCCAAGTGTTGCTGTGGTATCCATTCCTCTCGGAATTAGAATCAACCGCATTTTATGTATTCCAAATGGAAGTCCGGCAATAAATACCCACCAGAACCAATCCGTCTGCCCACTGACCTTCATAATTGTTTTTGTCATCCAAAACCAGAATACCATAAATGCCAGTGGCAGAATTGATTTTTTAATTACATCTCCAATCGTCATTTCTTTCGTCCTCTTATCTAATCTGTTTATCTTCTGTACTTTAGAAAGATATGCCTGATATCTTTGCATCTGTCTATCATTATATCTTATTTGCTTTTCATATTCCACTTTATCATCCCCTTTGCTCTGTTTGTGCTTTCCACGAATCTAATAACTGGAAAATTATTTTTTCGATTTGCTCTTTCTTGTAATCTGGTGGAAAATATTTTTGCAGTTGCTTTTCTGAAAAACTGATTTTCTGATAATTCACTTTTGCTTCTCCTCTAAGAATTTTCTCTATATCTTCTCCAGTCAATTCTTTTTGCTGGCTAAGGTCTTTCAGTTTTTTTGCCTGAGATCCATTTGGCATTTTCTTTGTTGTTCCTATAAACGCCAGTAACAATGACTGCTCATTACTTTTCAAATAAGATAAATCAACTGCAACAGTAAATGGCAATTCATTTTTATCTACAAACTCCAGCAAGTAATTCGACAAGTAGGTCAAGCGTATATATCGTTTGATCGTACTCATTGTCTCTCCGACTTCTGTGCCAACCATCTCAGCTGCCCATCTTTTTTTCAACTTTGGTTCAACTTGGACCAAAGTTAAATCAGTCCGTCTACCCTGACGTTTCAATGCTTCATACTTCATGCGGTATGCAAATGCCTTCTCACTATATAGCAGATTTTCTCTTTGAATGTTGGAATCGACCATAACCACAGTTGCTTCATCATCAGACATATCTCTGATAATGACCGGCATTGTTTTCAGTCCTAATTCCCTGCAAGCATATTTTCTTCTGTGTCCCACAACTAATTCATAATCCTTTTCCCCTGAATTTGAAGGTCTTGCAATTCCTGGCACAAGAACTCCATATTCTGAAATACTTTCAATCATTTCCTCCATTTTATCATCCCTAAACACTTTAAACGGATGATTCTTGAATGTATCCAACTCGTCCAGTGGAATTTCTCGCACACACTCCTGCTCCTCTGACAATCCGAATAATGCATCTACCCCTTTGAATTTTTATCTTTGAAGCACTACTTTCTTTCACTGCCATCACCAATCACCTCCTCTACCAATTTTTTATAAGCTTCGGCAACACGACCTTTCGGATCGTGTTTATAAATACTTACTCCCTCAGCACTCGTCTCTGCTGCCCTTATCGAAAACGGGATTGCAGTCTTGAAAATATTGATATATTCGCCATAATTATCATGAAGCAACTCTATAATCTCTTTTGAAAAATTCGTTCTTCGATCTACCATGGTAAGTAAGATTCCGTCAATCTGAAGCTTTCGATTTATCTGCTTTCTAACTTTATATATGGTCTGCATCAACTGTTCCAATCCTTTAACAGGAAGATAATGTGCCATAACCGGAATGATAACCGAATCAGCTGCTGCAAGAGCATTTACAGTAAGCATTCCTAGCGATGGCATATTATCAATCAGGATATAATCATATTCTGGCGAAATTGTCTTGATAAACTGTTTTAACACATATTCTCTGCTCATAACATTTACCAGACTAACTTCTACCCCAGACAGTTCAATATTTGCCGGAAGAATGTCTATTCCCTCTTCATGGTGAAGAATTCCATATCCTTCTGGTAATTCAAGACCATTCATTTCACAATGAAGAATTGTCGCTACTGTTATTTCTAATTCATCTGGATTCTGATATCCAAGACTTTCTGTTAAACTTCCCTGTGGATCAAAATCTATTGCCAGAACTTTATATCCTTTTTTTACCAATCCGATTCCTAAATTCACACAGGAAGTTGACTTTGCGACACCACCTTTTTGATTGACTATTGCTATAACTTTTGCCATCTCTATTTCCTCCCGATTCGTAATGTATGTTTTGAAACTGCTTTTTCTGCCTTTTTCTGATTTTCAGCCTGCAATGTTAAATCATGCGTCTTTATCAGCAATGCCTCAAATCTTTCTTTTTCTTCCTGCTGTTCGTGTGCTGTCAAATCCGTTTCCAAATTCGTTTTTTGTGAAACGCTCAACTTATTTCTAATATTATATGTGTCATATCTTCTTCTAATGCAATTCGCTTCTACACCGGACAGTGTAACCAACTCTGACCAGGAAGACACTTTACATCTTCTTGCAATCGTTCCCCATGATGGTGTTTCTGGATTTCTACAAGCATCATATATTTTTGACGTTGCCGGTTGTATCCGTTCAAATTCGTTTTTAAATATTTCCAAAAAATCATATTGATCATCCACACACCTTGTTCCATGACGTCCAATCCTTACGTATTCCATCTCACCATAATAATCATTTAGAAATTCTCTGGCTGTTTTTCCAAAAAGCTTTTCAAAGACCATATGGCTTGGTAGCTCTTTATGGCTGTCACACTCTTTTATTCTCGGTGGTATACCATTATGAGATTCTGTCCATTCATCTAATGCTTCATATACACTGGCTGCATCCCATCTATCCAATGGCGTGGAAGAATATTTTTTAGTGCCTGTATCACTTCCACAACTTCCTCCGTCTGTGGCAGACATTGCAGTAATTCGATTGCCTTGGGTATGGCTTTTCTTCTTGTCATAATTCTTGCCATAAAAAAAACCTCCTTTGAATGGTCATCATCTCATTCAAGAAGGTTCCTATCAGAAACAATTCCGAATTATTTTCAATATCTTATCTATACTGTTATTTCAACATAAGATATCGAAATGTACATCTGACAGCACTGTTTTTTTATCCAATGCCTTTATCAGAAATCCCTTATTTTAAGGCTTTTCCGGTCATTTCCTTTATCGTACTCTATTGGAACAGCATAGGTTGAAAACTGTACTTCATAAGAAAGATCAAATTTATCAATTGCCTTAAGCAGTCCAATGCTTCCAATCTGAAACAAGTCTTCCGGTTCTGCACCTCTTCCGTAAAATCGCTTTACTACGCACCAGATAAGACCTATATTTTTCTCGACAAGTTCTTCTCTCGCTTTTTTATCTCCGTCATGTGACTTTCTGATTAAAGCGATTGTGTCGTCCATATTCTGCTCCCTTTACCTATTGTCTTAGTCATTTTTACACTGGTTCCTTCCCCTACCTTGGACTCTACTTCCACACTATCCATAAATGCTTCCATAAAAGAAAATCCCATTCCTGACCGATCATCCTCCGGTTTTGTTGTAAACATCGGTTCCATTGCTTTTTCCACATTTGCAATACCTTTCCCACGGTCCGATATTTCTACTGTAAAAAGCTGGTTTTTCTATACTACAGTGTATCCTTACTGTCTCTACTCGCTGTTCATATCCGTGGATAATCGCATTCGTTACAGCTTCTGACACTGCAGTCTTCACATCTGCCACTTCTTCCACCGTTGGATTAAGTTGTGTTAAAAAAGG